>JGI24891J29808_1000144_pt1 | contig 87117 bp, 82 predicted proteins | sample FreactcultuFSWF8_FD_29808 | JGI IMG/M metagenome (IMG submission 29808)
CCGCAGCACAGCAAGCAGCATCACAGGCTGCATCTGCACAAAGTGCACAACAAGCAAGCGATGCTCAATCTGCGCTTGCTGCTGCCCAAGCACGAGTAGCTGCCCTGCAAGCACAAGCAAACAATACTCAGGCAAGTGATACTACTCCAACAAGCAGTCCAGACGCACAGGCTGCAAGTAGCGCAATAAATCAACAGCAAGGGCAAGAAATAAGCAACATAACAGATGCAAATGCTGCAAGTGCTGCTTCAATTTCACAACAAAATGCTAGTGCCAGTGCTCGTCAACAAGCAGAGTTGGCGCAAACACAAGCACAAATTACAGCAACAAATACTAATAATACTGCACAAAGCAGTGGAAGTGGAACTGCAAATAGCGAACTTAACGCAGTAACAACTAATAATGGAGTAACGCAAACTAATCCTAGTGATGCAATTCCTGTTAATCCTAATCAAACTGTTAATTCTGTGACAAATGGTACAACAGAAGATGCTGCTGGTGTCGCTGTTCAAACACAAAATAATAATACAACCTATACAGATCAACAGCCAACAGGCGGAGTGACCAACAGTCAAGGTGTTCCAGCACCATTAAGTTCTTATAACAATACTGGTAACCAACCAACAAGTAACATTACTAGCAGTGGACCAGCATCCGTTAATCAAAACTCGGCAGGCAATAATAGTTCTGGCAGTGGCGCACAATCACATCCTAGCACTAATATTCAACGCCCAAATAAACTGCACAACTATGTCAATTATACCTATCGTATTTCTATCTATGGAATACCTCGTGAAACTATTAATCAAATATATTCACAAGCAATTAGTCCTGGCAATGAACATAATCTTATGAACGGCGGTATTTTTGTTGCAAGTGATGGTGGCATGAGCGCACAAACTGCAAACAGAACATTTTTTCCAACAGATTTAACTATTGATAATTTAGAATTACAAACAATTGTCAATAGCACAGGTGATCAAACTCGTGCAACCGATGTTATTAAGTTAAAATTTGATATTATTGAGCCATATACTGTAAGTTTTTTGGCTAGATTACAAAAATTAGCAACCGCATTAAATCCAGGCGATACTAATTTTAGTTGGTCAAACAGTTTTTTTGTTATGAAAATTGAATTTATGGGTTATAATGACAATGGTCAGCCAATTGCTCCAAGCATTGGTTCTAATGGCAATGGTGAAGTTATACCAGGAACTACAAAGTATATACCATTTACTTTCGTGGGCATGAAGTTCAAGATTACTGCTAGCGGCGGAACATATAGTTGCGAAGCAATACCATCTAACGGCATGGGTGTAAGTTCACTTGATAATCAAATTCCATTTCACATTGAAACAAAAGGCGGTTCTATTGCTGATTTGTTTAATGGTACACTGGCAAGCACCACTACCACATCTACTCTAACTCGTCCTAACAGTGCCGACCAAGAACTACAAACAACAACTACACAAAATACTGTAAGTGGCAATCAAACAACTGTCACAAAAGGCATTGCCAGTGCCTTAAATGCGGGTGAAATAGAAAAAGCAAGCCAAGTTGGTGCAGGCGGTAAGAAAGCTGGGCAATGGTTGCCAAACACATATGAATTTGAATTTCATAATGAATTATTAAGTGCCAAAGTTATTGATCCTCAAACATTTAAAGATCAAAGTGTGGCCATCAGTGGCGCATCAGATGCAAATAATAAAAAACAAGGACAGACTGGTTCATTAACTATTACTACTAACAGTCAAGCATTTCGTGCCACTGCGGGAACTCGCATAACTGATTTTATTGGTAGTGTTATTACTGTTAGTGATTATATGACTGGTCAAAACACTACTAGTGGACAAGATAATCAGCCAGTAAAAACATGGAAAATTACCCCTGTTATTAAATTTGGTCCCATTGATCGTGGAACAGGTTATTATCAACGCACCACCAAATACGTAATAATGCCATATACAATGTATGGTCATGATGCACCAGGATTTGGACAAGCACCAGTTTCTCCTAATCAAATTGTAAAAACATATACCTATTTGTATAGCGGTCAAAACAAAGATGTTATTGACGCTAATATTAATTATAATATGGCTTTCTTTGAATTTCGCAATGGTGTCCCTACCAATTATATTAATAAAGCTAATGATGAAAGCGGAAATGAGAAACAACAAAGCTATACCAGTGGTGGGTATGATGCATATGGTGATGGGCGTTTCTTTAAACCTCGTTATCATTATGTTCGCGGATTGGCAGAACGCCAAAATACTGGTCCTACCACAGTTAGCGCACAAACAATTGCCGTTCAAGAATTGATGGAAAAATTGCTTGATAATCGTGGTGATATGATATCCTTAGATTTTACGATTATTGGCGATCCAGACTGGATTAGTCAAGATTATGCCTTAATGCATCCATCAGTTGTTGGCACATCGCCTTATATTGGCAGTAATGGAAGTATAAATTATACCAATCCAGTTTACTTTAATTTTTATTTTGCCACTCCTAATACTGATTATGATGATACCAGTGGCTTGTTTAATGTTAGCGGTGCATATAGTGAGTTTAGTGGAATTTATCGCACGGTTCAGGTTACAAGCACATTTAGTGGCGGTAAATTTACACAGAAATTAAAAAATTATCGTGTGCGCAATCAGCAACCACCAGCATCAACTGCTGCCAGAAGCGATAATGTACCATCACAGTCTGTAAACGCTGCAACACGAGGCGCAACAGAAAACCCAGTGGCAGAAGCAGCGACAAACACAGTTGGCGCAGTAACTACTCCTACTCCTTCTCAGCCCTCAACAAGCAATAATACTAGTACTGCAAGCGAAGATGCTGGCAATGAACTAGCGCCATACACATATGCAACAGGATCGTAATAAATGACTGACATTTTTGACCAAGAGTTTAGAAAGGCCCCTCACCATACAAAGCATGAAAGTGCAAGTGGTGTTCGCATATCGCCTGGTCCTTATGTGGGTATTGTAAAAAATAATACTGACCCACTTCGTAGTGGTAAACTTCAAGTTTGGATTCCTGAATTAGGCGGCAGTCCAACTGATGAAGGAAGTTGGAAAACAGTTAGTTACTCAACTCCATTTTATGGCGTAACCAATCATCGTGATACTAGCGGATATGCAGGACATCCTCATTCTTATGGCATGTGGTTTGTTCCTCCTGATATTGGTATTAAAGTTCTTTGCACATTTGCTAACGGAAATCCATTTGATGGTTATTGGTTTGCATGTGTTCCTGAATGGCCAAATATGTATAACTTGCCTGGCATGGCGGCATCGTTGGATGGAAGCATTCCATCTCCTGTTACCAACGGGCCAACTGATACACTAACTCCCGCAATTTTAAGCAACATTGGTCCGTTAAAAGATCAAAGTGGTAATAATTTGCGAATAGCACATGATTATCAAAAGGCTACTTGGGATGCTCAGCATTTAACCAATGATCCAGATCGTGGACCTGGCACAAGCAGTGCATTTCGTGAAACTCCAAGCAGTGTATTTGGTATTTCAACGCCTGGACAACCAATTGATTCAAGTGATCCGCAATTAAAACCAAATGTAAACGGCGACCAAGAATGGGGCGTTCGTGGTCGCAAAGGCGGACATACTTTTGTTATGGATGATGGCGATTCCAAAGGCAAAAACCAGATGTTTAGGTTGCGCAGTTCAAAAGGTCATATGATCCTAATGAACGACACCAAAGATTTTATCTATGTTATCAACAGCAAAGGAACTGCTTGGGTTGAAATTAATGCTGCTGGCGATATCAACATGTATTCACAAAGCAATGTGAATATCAAAGCAAAAGGTGGTATGCAGCTTGAAACCGATGGCGCATTAAAATTACATGGTAAAACAGTAGATATTGTAAGTGATGGTGCATTTAATATGCAAGGAACTGATATCAACATACTTGGCAGTGGCAAAACAAAGGTTACTGGCAAATCTGCTCTTCATTTAAAAGGTAAAAATACCTATCTAACTGGCGATAGTTGTATTCAAATTAAGGCAGATGGACATATTGATCTTAAAGCTGCTTGTCATACAATTAATACTGCTGATGCAACAAAGGCAGAAGAAGCAGGCGCAGGACAAAAACCAAGTAATATGCCAACCAATGAACCTTGGACAGGACATAATAGTCCAACTGCTCCAACGAGTCAACCTGCATTTGGACAAACACAAGGATTGCCTGGCGCAGCAACTGCTGGCATATTCAGTGCTGCTAATAATTTTGGTAGCAACAATGTTCAACAAAATTATGGTCCAATGACCAATAACATTCCGCCAACAACCTATACAAACAGTGCAACTAATTTTGCTGGACAAGGCAGTACTGCTGGTAATTATACTTCAAGCACTGATAGTAGTGGAACAAGTTATATTGTGGCTGGTGCAATTGCAGGCGCGGTTGCTGGCATCGCTTATGGCAGTGGTGCAAGTTTTGATGTATCTAGCATATCACCTGAAAACAACAGTGATCCAAACTTTACTACTGGTGAATTGCAGAATAATCCTGGCAATCTTCCATACAGCAGCAACGATCAATTTGCAGTTGGTTATGCAAACAGCATTGCAGTATATACTAAACCAGAAAATGGTATTGCAGCATTGGCAGTATTGTTTGATAGCTTTAATACAAGCACAACAACTATGTGTATTGATTTAATTACCAAATTCTTAAACGCAAAATCTAATCAAGACCCTAATGTTATTAATATGACTCGTTATATGAATACTAACTTAGGAATCAGTGCAACAGATCATGTGGCATTGAGTGACCCAACAACTCGTCTTGGATGGGTTGCTACTGTAATTAAATATGTTCAAAACGGTCTCATCTATACCTATGACCAATTAGTTAGTGGATGCGCATTAAGTTTAAATATCAGCAAAACAACATTCTTGAACGGATTGCAGCCTGTTACGCAACCTTGGCAAAACAATGGTGGAACTAATCCATATAGTGGATTTGTTAATCCAGCAACTACTCCAAATGTTCAAAATAACGGAAACAGTCCACTAACGCAGATTGCAACTGGTATTATTAATAATATTGTAAGTGGTGCAGCGTTTAGTGTTGGTAATTCAATTGGCAGTTCTGTTGGAAATTACTTAACTGGTTCTTCAAATTCACCATCCAATGCAGTAAGTAGCGCAGTAAATTCTGCTACATCAAATCTTGGTTTGGCCACTGGTCAATCAGCATATACATCCTATCTTGGACAAAGTGTAGGCAGTGGACAATGCGTTGCATTGGTACAAGCAGCAAGTGGTGCTGGTACTACATCAACATGGGTACCTGGCACTAGCGTAACTAGTGGCACTTTACAACCAGGAACGGTTATTGCTACATTTGGCAGTGATGGAACATATCAAAATATCTCAGGACAAAGCCACGCAGCTATTTTCTTGGGTTATCAATATGATCAAAATGGAAATGTTACTGGTATCCAAGTTCAAGATCAATGGTCTGGACAACCTTGCGGCACTCGTGTTATTCCATATGGCACAGGAACGCCAGAAAGTGGTGAAAACTTTGTTGCAGTCACGCATGATGGCAGCACACCAATTCAGGCTGCTGGTTCTCCACAGCCTATTACGCAGGATCAAGTTAATAACTTAGATGGAAATGTTCCGCTTCCACCTACTAATCCTGATTCAGTCAGTGGAAATAACCCAACAAGTGCTAACAATGTTGACAATTATGATAACAGCGGTTATCGTGATATGAGTGCAACTGGTTCTGCAAGTTCTAGCACGGATACCAGTTATCTACCAATTGAAAATTCAAATGCAGCATATACTAGTGCAAGTTCACCAACAAGTGCTGACAATGCTTATAATTATAGTCAAACAGATAACAGTTATCTACCAATTGAAAACTCAAGTCCATCATATATTAGCGCAAGTTCACCAACAAGTGCTGATAATGTTTATAATTATAGTCCGACACCAGATACAAGTTATCTACCAATAGAAAATCCTAATCCAGCATCTGTCAGTGCAAGTTCACCGACTAGTAGTAATAATTATTATAATGCTTCGCAGCCCGTAGTTGACACAACTCCAAATCGTGATCCTATTGCAAATCCAGATTCTGCTGCATATGGAGACAATTATAGTTCAACGGTTGTCAATGCACCAACTAATACGCCAACAACAGCGGTTGCTAATCCAGGCGATATTGCCACAGGTGGCGTTGGAACAGGAAATAACCAAAGTGATACTGGTTCGGTCATTGATAGTGCACAAAGTACTTCTTCATCTGCGGGCACAGCCGCGACAAATGTAGCAAATCCAGGTGACATTGCTGGCGGCGGATTTGGCAGTGGCAGTAGCGGTGGGTCAACACAACCTATTACTGGAACACAAGCTGCTCCTGCAACAGGTGGACAAACAGGCGCACAAAGTGCACCAGGCGGCAGTTCAAGTACTGGCGCTGGTGGAAAGAGTTGTTAAATACTGATATGGCATTATATAAAGGTTATAGCAGCGTAAATCGTGATTTTGGACCGTTTAACATCACTGACAATGATTTAATCGTTCAAGACCTATTGAACTATTTGAGTATACGCAAAGGCGAGAAACTTCACAATCCCGCCTTTGGTACAATTATCTGGAATAGATTGTTTGATCCGCTTACTCCTGCGTTAAAAAATGAAATAAAACAAGATATTGACCGTATTATTGCATATGACCCACGCTTTAATGTAGTAACACAAACAGTTGTACAAGAATCGCCTGATGGTCGTGGACTATTATTAAACTTTAGTTTGAGTTTTGCAACAGATAACAAAATATCTGATCTTCAAGTATTATTTGACAAGTCTAGTAATCGGCTTTATGTGATATAATAATAGTCGCATATTATTTTTAAAATAAATACTTTGAGGTTTAAAATGGCTACTAACACTCGTCAAACAAATATTTTTTCTGCGGAAGATTGGAAAAAAGTTTATACAACTTTCTCCAATGCAGATTTCCAATCCTATGACTTTGAAACTCTTCGCAAAGTCATGGTTGACTATATTAAAACATATTATGCAGAAGATTTCAATGATTTCATTGAAAGCAGTGAATATGTAGCATTATTAGACTTAATTGCGTTCATGGGACAAAGCGTTGCTTTTCGCAGCGATCTTAATGCTCGTGAAAACTTTCTTGACACCGCAGAACGCCGCGATAGCGTCCTGAAACTAGTAAAACAATTAAATTATGTTCCTAACCGCAATGTTGCGGCAAATGGATTGCTAAAGATTGTAAATGTTAATACCACAGAAAATATATTTGATATCAATGGCAATAATCTAAGCCGAGTTACAGTTAATTGGAACGATGCCAATAATGCAAGTTGGGTTAGTCAATTTACGCAAATTCTTAATGCAGCTATCAGTAGTAGCACAAAGATTGGCAAGCCATTTGCAAGCAAAACAATTAACGGTATCCGTACTGAGCAATACAATATTGCCATTCCAAATACTATTTTACCAATTCTTGCTTTTAACAGCACTATTAATGATGTTAATACAGATTTTGAAATCGTAAGTGCAAATATTACTAACACTGATACTATCAGTGAATATGATCCTGGTACTCGTGGTCAATTTGGTATGATTTATCAAAATGACAGCCGAGGCAATGCTAGTGCAAATACTGGTTTCTTCTTGTTTTTCAAACAAGGAACTTTAAACTCAACTGATTTTGTTATTACTGAAAAAGTTGCTAATCGTGTATTTCCTATTAATACAACAAATATCAACAATAGCGATATTTGGATGTATGAAATTACTAGTGGAAATATTGGAAATCAATGGACACAAGTTCCAGCAACTAGTGGTAGCAGCGCCATTTATAATAGTGTTGCTCGTGGTATCCGCACCTTATTCAGCGTAGATACTCGCATCAATGACCAAATTGATTTGATTTTTGGCGATGGAAGCTTTAGTGATATTCCACTTGGCACATATCGTTCTTATTATCGTGTATCTAATGGATTAACTTATCGTATTACTCCAAGTGATATGAGCAGCATTTCTGTTGCAATCCCTTATATTGATGTTACAGGTAAACCACAAACCCTAACAATCAGTGCAAGTCTACAATATACTGTAAGCAATTCTTCTCGTCGTGATTTAACAAGCGAAATTAAACAAAAGGCTCCACAAGCCTATTATACACAAAATCGCATGGTTAACGGCGAAGATTATAATACATTTCCTTATACTTCTTATAGTGATATTGTTAAGGTAAAGAGTGTAAATCGTTATGCCAGTGGTGTGTCTCGTGGACTTGATATCACTGACCCAACTGGCAAGTATACATCAACCGATCTTTATGGTCGTGATGGTGTATTATACAAGAATACCTATAATCAAGCATTTGACTTTACTTTTAATAGCCGCAATGATGTTATTGATGTCATCAATAAGAAAGTTCTGCCTGCTATTCAAGATTATCCAATGCGTCATTTCTATTTTGAAAACTATACGCCATTGGATTTTACTGTTCTATATCCAACTGTATGGTCACGCAGCACAGATGATACAACTACATCAACTGGTTTCTTTTTAGATGCAAATAATATTGCAAATGGACCACAACAGATTGCAAATTCATCTACCAGTTATCTTAAATTTTTACAAGTAAACAGTTTAATTAAGTTTGTTGCTCCTACTGGACAATATTTTGATGCAACCAATACTTTAATTACTGGCACTCCAGTGCTATCAACTGATAGAACTTTTATCTGGGCAAGTATTCAAAGTATTACTGGCAGTGGCGCATCTACTGTATTGGTTGCTGGTCGTAATATTGGTGCAGTTACCTTAAGTGAAAGTATTCCAAGTAATGCTATCGTAAGTCAGGTTTATGTTTCTTTCGCAACTACTTTCCAATATTCAACTATTAACACAATGGTAACTTATATTCTTAATAAAACCCAATTTGGTTTGATTTATGATTATAATAAAACTGCTGGTCCAAATGATCCTTGGACTATTATTCCATATGTTGATGTTAATACAACAAATCCATTCAATCTTGCTAGTCAATATACAAATAATGATAGCAGTTGGTTGCTATTGTTTACAACAGATGGACAGAAATATACAGTTAAATATCGTCAGTTAGATTTTGTATTCGGCAGTGCTAAGCAAGTTAGCTTTATCAGCACCAATCCAGTAGCAGTATATGATGCTGCAACTAATACATTAGTTCGTGACAATATTAGATTGACAACCGTAAACAGCGGTATTAGCAAAGATGTTAATATGAATGTTTATAAAAATTATTTGACTACTGATGGTTATAGTGACAGCAGTCGCATTTATGTAACATATCCTATTAGTTCAACGAGTGGTTTGCCTACTGATCCAGATATTTTTGCTGAAACAAATACAACCAACAGCTTGGCATTTTATCAAAAGTATATTGATAGCGATAATCTTGTTCGTTTTCAATTGATGCCAACTGGCGCAGTTGTCGCAATTTACAATACAGTTACTGATATCACTTATGTTCGCAATAATTTTCCAGTTGGAACTGTATTTTACGCATTGGTAGATCAAATGTTCTATCAAATTCAAAGTGTTAATGATGTAAACACTGTTGTTAGCGTTAACAATTCTTACCTAGTGTTCTCTGGTCGTCAAGATTTAGTATTTGAATATGAGCATAATGCTGAGAATACTCGTCGCCTTGATCCAGCAGCAACTAACTTAATTGATACCTTTATCTTAACTCGTGCTTATGATGAAAGCTATCGTAACTATGTGTATGATAATACTAATACTGTAGCAAAACCTGCTAACTTAGATAGTGTTCAGCTTAATAGCAGCTATAGTGGATTGTTTAACTATAAGATGCTTAGCGACGAGATGGTATTAAATCCAGGCATTTATAAATTATTATTTGGTGCAAAAGCTGATGTTACTCTTCAAGCTAATTTCCAAATTATTAAAAATGCAAATACTACCTTAAGCGATACTGAAATTAAAAGTCGTGTAGTTGATAGTATCAACTCATACTTTAGCTTAGACAATTGGGATTTTGGCAATACATTCTATTTTAGTGAATTAGCAGCTTATCTACATCAACAGCTAAGCAGCTATATCAGTAGCGTCGTGTTAATTCCAATCGGAAGTAACAATTATTTTGGCAGTCTCTATGAAATTCGTTGTGAACCTAATGAAATCTTCTTAAGTGCAGCAACAGTAGATAATATACAAATAGTTCAAAGTGTTCTCAGCGGCATTAATTCTGCTGGCGTTCAGTTATATCAGGGATATTAATAAATGGCAAAGCGTAAAAGTGTAAACTTTTTACCACAGGTTTTTAACACTCTTTCTAATAAAAGATTTTTAAATGCTACTATGGACCCACTAATTCAGGAACCAAGCCTGAAAAAGATGTATGGTTATATTGGTCAACAAGATCAAAGCCCTGTTTATACTACTGGTGATTATTATATTAACGAAAGCGATAGTTACAGTCAGTTCTATCAATTAGAACCAGGCGTTGTTATTAATAAACGTCAACTAGGAACAAATACCTATAAAGTAAACAATGTTTATAGCTATGTTGATATCTTAAACCAAATAAGTGCTGATGGCGGTATCAACAATAATCATGATCGTCTCTTTACCAATCGTTATTATAGCTATAATGGATTCGTAGACCTTGACAAGCTAACAAACTATCGTCAATATTATTGGGTTCCTGGTGGACCATTAACTGTTGATGTTACTGCCGATACTGTATCAACTCAACAAGATTTCTTTATTCATCGTAATAGTTATATTGCCAATAATGAAACAGAATTGCAAAGTGCTGCACTTGGTGAAACTGGTTATAGCGTAGATGGATATAATAATGTTATCAACCCTACTTTAACATTGGTTCGTGGCGGAAGTTATAATTTCCATGTTAATCAAGGCACCCAGTTTTGGATTCAAACTGAAACTGGAACAAGTGGCGAAAGCAGTGTTCAAAATAATATTTCTACTCGTGATGTTATGGGTGTTTCTAATAATGGCGATGAAAGTGGTATTATAACATTTACTGTTCCGCTAAGCACTGCCCAAGATTATTTGATTAACTATCCAGCAATATCACAGCAAGTAGATATTATTGTTGATGGAATTACATATGACCAACTTCAAGGTCAAAATTATGATAGCTTCATTCAATCAAATAGTTTAGATGGCGTTCGTTCGTTTGACGGCAAATTCGTAGTCTTTACAAGTTTAACTGGATTTACTGGCGTAGATAGTTCACAATTTGGTGGTGTTTGGCAAATCAATGTTGATAATAATTCAACTTTGCCTGATATGGTTACTCCAAATCCAGATTATAGAAATATGAATTTAACTTATATCGCTCCTTGGACAAACCTTTATAAAGTGTTTGTTGGACAAGGCGATGTATATGGACATGTGTATGCTTACAAAAACAATGTTGGCGTAATTACCAAGTTCCCAACCCTAAGTGCTGCTCAAAGCGTTCTTTATTATGTTGATGCAACAAATCCACTTGTTTATGGTGAGATTCGTCTTGTTGATCCAACTCCTAATAGTTTGCTAAATGTAAACGATATTATCGGTCGTGTAAATTATACTAGTCCAAATGGCGTTAAGTTTACAAGCGGATTAAAAGTTAAATTTACTGGTTTGGTTGTTCCAAGTGAATATCAAGGCAATGAATATATCGTTGAAGGCGTTGGCACTAGTATTAGTCTCATAAAATATAGTGATCTTGTTACACCAGAAATTATTAACACTAATCTTGGAAGTTCGTTTGGCAATGGTCAAGGCTATGATGCTAATGGTTCAGGTTTTGATGGAACTTCCAACAGCCCAGAAGAAAAAGATTATGTTACTATCAATCGCGCAAGTGTTGATGGCAATAGTTGGAGCCGTAACAATCGTTGGTTCCATCATGATGTGCTTCAGTATGCTGCTGATTTTAACAATACTAATTATAGTTTTGATTCTAATCAACAAGCAAAGCGTCCTATTGTTGAATTTTTACCTAATTTAAAACTTTTTAATTATGGCGTAAATTATCGTGGACCTGTTACTGTTATTGATACTACAACAACTGATGCTTTTTCACAAATTGAAGGTCAAAATCCACAAGCAACATCAAAATATTATACTGATGGTATCCCATTATTGAATAATAGCTTCCGATCTCTGTTGTGTTTACACAGGATACTAATCCAACAGTAAGAAATACTATCTATAAAGTTCAAAACAATAAAATTCATAGTTATAATAATTTTAATATTAGAATTGTTGCATTTAGTGCTGCTGGCACAAATATCATTTATGTAAATGATTTAACTAATCTATATGTTGGATTAAAAGTTACTGCTGGTAGCAGTTGGACACAAAGTGCTATTCCTAACAATACCTATATTACAGCGATTGACGATATAACTGGTGCTATAACTTTAAGCAAAAATTTAACAGATAATATATCTCCATCTAGACTTATTCCTGCCACGACTGCAATTGGTTCAACAGTAGCTAACACACCATATTATAATGTTCAAAAATTAGTAACTGTTCCGCTAAGCATCGGATTTAATACTTTTACTGTATATGATATAAGTTATCTTTCCGTTGGCCAGTCAGTGACTGGAACTGGTGTTCCTAATAATACAACTATCACAAGTATCGTTGCACAATCTGATCCATCAGGTGCTACTACTCCTTGGCAAATTACTGTTAGCAATAATTTTACTGTCAATGCAACAGAAACATTAACCATTGCTTCGGCTGGTGTTATTGGTATAAGCACTGGTCAGATAGTAAACGATACAAATACTATTAATCCAGCGATTCCTGCTGGCATTGCCGTAGGCTCAATCGTTGGCGGAAATATTCATCTTGGCTCAGTTAATGCGCCTTCTAATGCTACTTTAACCGAAAACAATGTTGTGTTTGCATTTAATAATCCTGTTGATACAACAGATTATACTGTATTGACATTTAGCAGCGACAGTTACCAAATACATTTGGTTCCTTCTGGAACGGTAAACAATGGCGATACAGTCATTGCTATGGAAGGTGTATCAAATCAAGGTAACATGTTCTATTACATTGATGGAAATTGGAATCTGGCACAAGTTCGCAATAGTCGTCCACAGTTTCCACTATTTGATGTTATTGATAGCAACAGTTATAGTCTTGGTGACCATTCAGTATATCCAAGCAGTAACTTCAAAGGCAGCAAGCTATTTGGCTATGCTATTGGAACTGGCACTCGTGATAGTGAGTTAGGTTTTCCACTGGTTTATAAGAGCATTGGTAATCTTGGCGATATTGTATTTCAAAATTACTATCAAACTGACTCATTTGATTATAACTTGAATCAGGTTGATACAATTAAGAATGTAAACATTGGTTATGGCGCAATCATCAATAGCTATGATAATTATAATTTTGCCAATGGTTGGTATAAAGTAGCTGATAAAAGCAAGCAATATATTACAAAAACTTTTAATGCATCAGATATATCCTTAAACAATTTTGATTTGGGTATTGTGTATGAGAATAGCTATTATGAAAATAATGTGTTTGTTTACATTAATGGCAAACTTCAAAATCAAGACACTTATACTTTAAAAACTAGTTCAACCACAAGTGTGATTGTTCTTAACCAAAATTTAAATGTTGGTGATCGTGTATTCGTCAAGATTTTCGGCACAACTTCTCAGTATAAACAAACTTATACTATGCCTAGAAATCTTACAAATAACAGTGATAATACTGAATTTACAAGTATTACTCTTGGTCAATTACGCAATCATCTTATTGAGATTGGCGATAATTTATTAAATCTTGTTGGTGAACCTGCTGGTTCTAACAACTTCCGTGACTTAAACTTTAATGATGTTGGTGGAAAACTGCTACAACATAGTGCAAGTTTAAGACCAGCATCGTTGTTATTAGCTAACAATGATGTTGATCCAGTCCAAATTATTCGTTATGCTGCGGATAGTTATACAAACTTTAAGAGTCAACTTCTTGATTATATTAGCAACACTCAGTTTCCTGATCCTAATAATTATCGTGCAAGTTTAGATTTAATTCTATCACAATTTACCGCAGTTGCTAATGGTGGTTCTCCATATTATTATACAGATATGGCTCCTAGTGGCACAGATTTTATCAAGAGCACTTACACTGTTCAAAATACAACTTATCGTAGCTTTAACTTTACACAAAGTTTTGCCGATGATATTAAGCAATATACTGCTGCAATGATTTATTTGAATGGCATTTTGCTCATCAAGAATCATGATTATACTATCAATAATAAGGTTGTTACAATTTCATCAACGGTTGCATTAAATCGTGGTGATGTTATTGAAATTAATGAATATGCTAGCACTGTTGGTTGTAACATACCTGCAACTCCAACTAAGCTTGGTATCTATCCAAAATATGAACCACAAATTGTCACTGACAGTACCTATGTTACACCAACTGTTGGTATTATTGGGCATGATGGAAGCTTTACTGCTGCATGGGGCGATTATCGTGATCATATTCTTCTTGAATTTGAAAAGCGTGTTTATAATAATATTACAACAACCTATGCTAACAGTAGCGATACTGGCTTAAACAGTGTTATTCCTGGTGCTTTCCGTAAGACTGATTATTCAATTGATGAGTGGACTCAACTACTTGCACCAGCATTTCTTCGTTGGAGCAATATCAACAATGTTGATATCTTTACAAATAATACTGTAACAAACAATGAATTTACTTGGAATTATAGCAGCGGCACTGATAAACTATTCTTTAATAGTGTACCTGGTAACTGGCGCGGTATCTACAATTATTTTTATGATACTGATAAGCCTCATACAAATCCTTGGGAAATGCTTGGCTTTGCTGAACAACCATCTTGGTGGGAATTGCGCTATGGTCCAGCACCCTATACAAGTGCAAACAATGTTCTATGGGCTGATCTTGAATTAGGATTTATCTATGGCGGTAATCCAAATGCAAGCTATATTGACAGTCGTTATAGCCGTCTTGGTCTAAGTCAAATCATTCCAGTTGATGAACATGGCAACTTGCTATCTCCTAATTTCAGTGTAATTGGAAGCTTTGATGCTAATCTTGCAACACAAAATTGGCGAGTTGGTGATCAAGGTCCAGCAGAAACTGCATGGCGTCGTAGCGTAGATTATCCATTCGCTGTTCAAATTGCATGGTTCCTTGCTCGTCCAGCAGAATGGGCTGCGTTAAATTATAATACTCGTGATCTAACTTATAACAGTATTCTTGATCAAATTATCAATAGCAAATCAAATAGTCGTGTATTTGATTTCTCTGTTACATCTTCAAGTGATTATATTCCAGGTTACAATGTATGGTTAAGAGATTATCTTACTAGCAATAACTTAGATGTAACTGAAAACTGGCTTAATGTTGTTAATAACAGCACATTCAATCTTGTTTATAAGATGGGTGCATATACAGACAAGAGTTATCTAACTATTGTTGCTGACCAAGTTAGTCCACAAAGCACTAATAGTAGTGTTATTATTCCACAAGAAAATTACCGTGTCAAGGTTACTAAGAGTGCTCCTGTTTCTCGTGCAATTTATAGCGCAGTTATTGTTCAAAAAACAACAGATGGTTATCAAGTCAATGGGTTTGACAAAGAACGCCCATATTTCTTGACGATTCCAAGTCTCGTTAGCAGTAACAATTATGGTATCACTGTTGGAATTGATACTGCTGTTATCTATTTGGATGCAGCCGCAGGAATTGTTAGCTATCCATATGGAACTATCTTTAATACAAAGCAACAAGTTGTTGACTTCTTAGTAAGTTATGGTCGTTATCTTGAATCACAAGGTTTCTCATTCCAAGAATTTTTAAGTGATAACAATACTAAGCAAGATTGGACTCTTGCTGCAAAAGAATTTTTGTTCTGGGATCAACAAGATTGGGGCAATAGCACAATCATTAGCTTGACTCCAACTGGAACAAACATCAATTTTAGCAGTTTATTTGGTCTTGTTGATACAATTTCAAATACTAATAACTATACTAAAATTATCAATAGTGATAATGTTACCTTAACTGGTCGTGATTATCGTGTATATCGTGAAGATAATAACTTCTCAGTTACATTAAAGAACGCTCAAAAAGGTATTCATTTATTAGATATTACTGTTGTTCAATATGAACATACTCTTATTTTTGACAATACTACAGTGTTCAATGATATTCTTTATGATGAGCAAGCTGGCAGTCGTCAGTTCCGTTTGCGCATTGATGGCAGTAAAACACAGGATTGGAATGGTTCACTTTATGCGCCAGGTTTCTTTGTCAATATAAGCGATATTCCTGAATGGTCTGCTTATACAGATTATTATACTGGTGATATTGTGCTATTCAAAACACAATATTTTGCTGCTCAAAACTTTATTCCAGGCAGTGCTACATTTAAAAGCAGTGATTGGTATACAATCAATGGAAATCTATTAGGCAAAGACCTTATTCCAAATATGGCAAGTGGGGCTGCACAATTTACTAATTTCCATGATCCAGATGCAACTGATCTTAACAGTGCCGCCGATGCATTAAGCAAAAGCGAAACTGGATTTAGTCCTCGCCAATACTTTACTGATCTTGGTTTAGATACAACTACTCAATATAAGTTCTATCTTGGAATGATTGCACAAAAAGGAACACAAGCTGTTTTTAATGCATATCTTCGTAACAAACAGAAGCGTATTGACAGTGATATTACATTAAATGAACAGTGGGCAATTAAACTTGACAACTATGGCGGAAATAATGATACTGACAAGTTAGAATTTAATATTGGTAATGCAATAGCTATCAATAGCCAATATCTATTTCAACTTATCAATGAAACTGATTCTCGTCCATCAGATTATAATGGCGTTAAACCAAGCGACTTGCTTTATAAGCCAAGAAAGTATAATACTGATATTTTCTCACTTGATTCTCCTCATAAACAGATTATACCAACTGCTGGTCCAGTTAACACAAATGATGTTTCTGCAACAGTATTTGATATTTCTAAAATCTTTAATATTAGTGCACTTAACACTATATTGGGAGAAGGAAGTAAAATTTGGATTGCAGCAGATAGCAGCAATCAATGGGGAGTATATCGTTTAAGTCAAACTAACATTTTGGCAGTAACATATGTAAATCCAATAAGTCCAACTGAATTACAATTCACTACCAGCGCACCACATGGTTTAGCAAAGTATGATTATGTCATGCTTAAAAATGGACAATTGCTAAGTGCACAAAGCACAAGTGGCGTTGTTGACATGAGCGGATTTTATAGAGTATCCAGTGTTAATGGCAATACATTTAATGTAAAGATTACTAATAATGTTAAAGTTGGAACTGGTAATCTAAAAGCATCTCTATTCAAACTTATCAATGTTCGTTATGCAACAAGCAATGATTTTGCTAACTTCACTCCTGTTCGTGGATGGAATACTGGCGAAATTGTTTATATTGACAATGGGCCTGATGGTTATAATGTTCTACAAAATACAAATAATTGGGCATATAATCAAACTAAGAGTCCAGTGTTTACATCTCCAAGTGACAACTATGGCAGCAGTGTAAAGATTAATCATAATCAAGGATTTGCCGTAGTTGGCGCAAGCCAAAAAAATACTAGTGGTAGTGCTTTTGTTTATGGCAAAAATCAAGATAATACTTGGCAAGAATTTGGTGTATTGACACCAGATAGCCGTATTCGTGGTTTTGGTAGCAATGTAGATATCAATGTAAACAATATTGCCTTTATTAGTGCTCCTACTGGACAAAAAGGCGTTGTTTATGTAGCCAATGTTAATAGTCAACAAATTGCGCTAAGCCAAGCTATTCACTATGATAATCTGTATGCTATTAGTGCAGGATTCTCACAGTCAAACAATAATATACTCTTATCAACTGTCTTTACTTTTGATAGCACTGCTAATATTGCTGGTCAAGCTAGTTATAGCTTAAGCAACTTTGCTGTTGGAATGGGCGTCGGCGGTGCTGGTATACCAAGTGGAACAAAAATTACTAGTATTACTCCAGTAGCAGCTACTAACACTATTGTTGTTAATAAAACTAACAGTGTTCATATTGGTGACACTGCTACAATCTTGCAATCTAACAGCAGTATTTTTACTACGCTGTATGCAAATATTGCAAGTAGCAATGCTAATGTTTATATTGGCAATGTTGGACAGTCTATTACTGGCATTTTGGCAAACACAATGCCTGTATTAGGCAATGGTATTCCAGTTGGAACATATATTAAGAGCATTAGTAATATTACTGGTTACAAAGTTCTTACATTAAGTAGCAATGTAACTATCCCAAGTGGAAATCTTCTTACTGTTGTTAATAATAATTCAAGTGTTATCCAAAGCGGTGTTACGAGTGTAACAACTACTGGCAACAATTACTTTATTATTAGCGGCGCTCAAAGCACTTATCTTGTAGCGAATGGACAACCGATTATTGGTTCTAACCTTGCAAATGGTACAGTGATTTCTAATCTTGCAATTGGACCAGCATTTAACATTCTTGGTGTTAACAGCAATGTTAATTTAAGCAATAGCGAAAAGATTGCAATCTATCCAAATGTTCAACCAACAAGTAATTTTGGTTATAGCATTAGTGCAAGTGGTGATGGAAAATGGCTATATGTTGGTGAACCTGTTACTAACAGTGTTTATGTTTACGAGTATGCAAATCTTGCAACAAGTACATCAACTCGTATAGGCGATGGACATACAACAAGTTTCTCATATCCAATCGGCGCTCCTTCAACTGCTAGTGCAAACGATATTAAAGTTTATGTCAATGGAATCTTAAATGTTCCAAATCTAGACTATATCAAGACACCAGGTCAAACTGTCATTACATTTGATACTCCGCCAGCAGCTAATGCAGCAATTTTAATAAGCTATGAAAGTCATTATGTTGAAACAAATCGCATTGTGACTGATGATCCACAAGCTAGCATGTTTGGTGCAAGTGTAAGCACCAACTATGATGGAAGTGTGGTTGTAATTGGTGCTGCAAACAGTGCAGCAACATTCAGCACAACTTTCACCAATGCAGGCAAAACTTATATCTATGACCGCACTGCTGAAATCTTCACTGCTGATGGATTGACAACAACATTCCAATTAAGCAATGCTTTTGCTAACCTAACAACTATTACTACTCCGACTTTGGTTACCAATCCTGCTGTTACAGTTGATGGCATTGATGATACTGCAAATGCAACATTCAATTTAGTTGCTAATCAAGTGACATTGGCAACTGCGCCACAAAGTGGCAGCATTGTTCGTGTTGAAACAAATCAGTTTATCAATACAAAAATTGCTACAACTGATGTTGGTCAGCAAAATAGCAGCTATGGAACTGCTGTTAAAGTATCTAATGATGGCAGCAGCGCATTTTCATCTGCAACTGGTTATGGATTAACAAGCAGTCAAAATGGTGTGATATTCTATCTAAAAAATATCCCACAACAATATGGTGCTGCGATTGGAACACAGTCAAACTTTACAATGATTGCTAATAATGCTGTTCGTATTAATGATTATCTTGTTACCTTTACTGGTGGCAGTGTTCAGCAAACCGTAACAGATATTAATAATGTTAATATTCCATATGTAACCGCAAGTGTTCTTGCTAATAATGCCATTTCTATTTCAACAAGCGATACTGTAAGTGCAGTAAAACTTCGCTTGCGCAATGAAGTTGGTAACCCATTAACATTAATGGGCATTACTCAGTGGCAAACTATTCAACGCTTGAATAATCCACTTGCACAAGATACTGCGCACTTTGGCGAAATCTTAAGTCTAAGTGCAGATAGCAATACTCTTGTTGTTGGAAGTACCCTAAGCAATACCAAGACACGAGTAACATTTGATAAAGCAATAACAACTTTTGATGGCGCTGGTCTACGATTTATTGACACAGTTTATCAAAGCGGTGCCGCTCATGTTTATGAATATCAAGCTGTTACTAATGAAAACTATGCAAGCTATGGCAATTTTGCTTATGCAACTCTCTTAAATGATCAGTTTGCTAAGAGTTATGATCGTTATGGAAGCGGCATTGATATCAGTGATAACTTTATCATGGTTGGTGCTCCTCATGCAAGTATTCTTAATAATTCTGTTGGTGCAATGTATGTTTATTATAATCAAAATGCTCAACCAGTATGGCAAAGTATTCGCAGTGGCGGCGTAGATTATGATAGTCGTAAGGTTAATCGTGTATATCTATACAATAGCACTACTGCAAAACTTATTGCTGACTTGCCAGTATATGATTTAATCAATGGATTCTTGCCTAATGAAAGCGAAAGTTATATTGATTTTGTCATTAACTATGATCCAGCAGTTTATAACAAAGTTCCTACTAATGTCAGCTTCTCTTATGATCGTAAAAACGCATGGGGTAAAGAAAAATTAGGAAAACTTTGGTGGGATACTAATAGTATCAAGTATTATGATAATACTCAAGGCAAAATCATTGACAGATTTAACTATTGGGGACTTGCTTTCCCAGGCAGTAAAGTAAATGTTTATGAATGGGTTGAAAGTCTTGTTCCTCCAAGTCAATATGTTGGAAGCAATGCTAACAATACTCCACTTTATACTATCAATGATGTTTATACTAGCGCCGTTGAAATTGACAGTGGAACTGGACAAGCTGTTACAAAGTATTATTTCTGGGTAAAGAATAGCACTTTAACCAATGATATTCGTCCAAGTGCACTAGAAATTCAAGGCTACCTAACCGTGCCTCGTGCAAGTAGCGAACCATTTGCTGCAATTATTAGTCAGGATTCTATTGCTGTGTTTGGTGCTTCAAACTTAATAAGCGTTGATACAAATCTTGCGATTGAATACAAAGATGTGTTAAAGCCACAGTTAGTTCATAGTGAATGGACTATGTTTGATGATGGCAGTGATCTTGGTGTTGCAGATGAGTTCTTGAATAAACTTAGCGACAGCTTAACAGGACAAGATGTCAGTGGAAGAATTGTTCCAGACCCAGTGTTGCCAATAGGACAAAAATATGGCATGAGTGTTATGCCTCGTCAAAGCCTATTCAAGGAACAATTTACTGGTCGTCAATTGTTTATTGAAAATATCAATCAGGTATGCCAAACATTTCCTATGGTATTGACTCGTGGAGATGCAGTAGCTGCATTAAATTACTTTGAACCATTGCCAGATTCATCACAGTATACAACAAAGGTTGCCAACATAACTGAACTAGGTTATCTTGACAAGAATGTATATAAAGCAGGTGATTTTGTTTTAGTTGTAAACGATAGCAGCAATTATACAAATGGTTGGAGTTTATATCAACTTAATGTAGTGTTCCCGAATACAAGAACTTGGGAACTTGTGCAAGTTCAAACTTACAATGTAAACAGTTATTGGACTTATACTAACTGGTATAGCACAAAGTATAATGCTTCAATTCAACCAACTCATACAGTATCAACTGAAAATGATATTGCCAATCTAACACTTAATGTTAATGATATTATCTATGTCACTAATAGCACTGCTGGTGGTTGGAAGTTGGTATTGGTTAATTCTAATAACCTAGAATTGCTTGCGCAAGAAAATGCCACAATCCAATTTACTAGCAGCTTATATGATCTTGTAGCAGCAAATCAAGGTTTCCAAACTAGCAGCTTCCAAAATGTAGGCTTTGATGCTGATAGTAATCTTGAATTTAGTTATATCTTTAATGTGATCAAAGATAAGATGTTGATCAACGAATATCGTCCTAATTTTAAGGCAGCGATTAAGTTGATGATTGATACTATTGCAACTCAGCATCAACAAACAGATTGGATGATGAAGACTTCATTTGTTGATATCTATCATCGTGTTCGTGGACTAGATCAGCTACCAGTTTATCTGCCACAACCAGAATCTACTGTTACAGATTTCTTTAGTGAAGTTAAACCTTATCATACAAAACTTAAGCAGTATATTGCTATCTATGATAATAACAATGCAATTGATTATGCTTATGCAAGTGCAACTGACTTTGATTTGCAACCATATAAGAACAGTATCATTAATAAATATCGCAGTCCACAACTTGGCAACAGTCTTGATACAACTGCATTGAGTTCACAAGCTGTTTATCAACCATGGGTTAACAATCATACATATAGCGTTAAGTTTATTGGTATAACCAATGGCGGCACTGGATATGATGGCACCACAACTGTTACTATTATTGGTGACGGAACTGGTGCAACTGCAACGGCATATATTGTAAATGGTTCGGTTAATAATATCCTAGTTACAAATCCAGGCACTGGATATACCTATGCAACAGCATATATCTATGGAATTGGAACTGGAGCAACTGCAACTGTTATTGTTGGCAATGGACTTGCTCGTACCTTTAACACATATATTAAGTATGATCGTTATACATACTTTAATAATATTCAAGATTGGTCAGCAAATACTGTTTATACAACAGATACAATTGTAGTATATAAAACAGAACCATATCGCGTAACTGTTGCTCATACTAGCGGAACCTCGTTTGATGCAACTAAATTTGTTGCTCTTGTGGTAAAAGTTTGGTATCCAGAAACAAGTTATGCAATCAATGATATTGTCATTTATCAAAACAATAGCTATGTTGCGACTCAAAACTTTACAAGCGGAGTCAATTTTGATAGCACTGTAAACAATTATAGTTTACAATATTGGAATCCAAATACAAGTTATACTACTAATAATATAGTGTTTAATTCCAATAATTACTATTCTCCTCGTGCAAATTACACAAGTAATAGTGATATCAATGGAGACATTTACAACAGTTTATTCGTAACTGTTTCCACAACTGCATCTAATTATGTTATAACTGTTACCAATACAAATGGTATCGCAGTTGGTCAATATGTAACTGGTGCAGGTGTTGTTGGCGGCAGTCAAGTAACTGCCATAAGTGGCAATGGTGTAACTTTAAGTGCACCAGCCACTTCAACAGGAACAAATGTTATCATATTCTATACTGGTAATCTACAACTTACTGCTGTTAATCTTGTGCCATATACTGGTATGTGGCTTGATAATGCATGTGATCGTGTATGGGCATACTATTCTCCAATGTCTGGCATGGCTGGTCGCGATCTTGCTCAAGTAATGACAGGCATTGAATATAGTGGCAACCAAGTTATTGGTCCAACATTTACACAAACACCTGGCTATGATGTTAACAACTATGATTATATTGCTTATGATTATGAAACATTTGATGCAGAGAATGTTGCAAATACATTTGGACCACAGGCAGAAGATACTTATATTCAAAGTTTCTTCACCGATAGTGGTCTAGGATTGCGCCCACAGGATATTAATGTTGTTGGTGGAGACTTCTATGATGTATACAGCAGCCATGCTCCAGAAGAATTTATTCCTGGTCAAGTATTGGATACTGTAGATATTAAGGTTAAAACCCTACCAATTACCAACGGTGGTCCAGATATTAAAATCTTTACAGTAAACTATACTGGTTTGCAAACATTTAGTTTTGATCCTAATATTACTCATGTTTCTTATCCAGTTGGTGGTATTGAAAAGTTTTATATTGTTGATTCAACTATCGGTCCTATTGCCGAAACATTGAATTATACTGTGAATTATCAAGCAAAGACAATCACTGTAAACTATATTCCACAAAACGGTACATATTTTTATGTTATGATGATTGGTGCCAATGGCGTAAATCCACTATATGACCAAGATTTCACTGCTGATGGTATTCAAACTGATTTTGATATTCCTGACTTTACAACATCAACTGTTGGACAAGCATATGTCAAGGTCAATGGTGCAGTTGTAACTAATTGGAGTTTGGTAAACAAGTTAGAGAATGGTAATACTGTATTGGCTGTAAGATTTACAGTTGCTCCTGCTGCAAATGCTTTTGTTCAGGTTCATCTGTTTAATGTTGCAGTTGGAACTCGTGCGTATAGCGAATGGTATGAACAATCATTCTCTATTCCAGTTGCAAGTTATCCAACTGGATACAACTTTACTCTTACAAATCCAGAAATCTACAATGAACCTATTAGCAGTTATGCGATTGTAAGATTGAATGGCAGTGATTTGTTGCCTCCGCAACAAAGCTATTATATTGGTGATGGAACTACTTCAAACTTTAGTATGACTAATACTTGGTTAGAAACTATTGCCAACATTGTTGATGCTGAAACTATTGTGTTAGTAAATGATGTTGTTAAAGTAAACAATATTGATTATACCATTTATCATGATCCATTAAACATGGCAATGCCAGTTGTTCAATTTACAGTTGCTCCGCCAAGCGGAAGCACTATTGTAATCAGTGACAGCAGCCAAAGCGATTTCAAGATTTATAATGGCAATCAACTTGTGCTAAGACCAAATGTTGTTATTGCTAACAACAGCGTATTAACTGTGCTAACACAAGGCAATCATAATTCAAATAATCAATATACTAAGTTGTTTAGTGGTAGCACAAGCAATACTACTGTTGTTGATAATGGTCTTGATACAACTGGATTTGATGCGGTTGGTCTTGATGCTGAATATAGTAACTTTATCAGTGGTGTTTATTATACATTGCCAAATGCTGTAACTAATATCAATGAAATATATATTACTTTAAGAAATACTGGAATGACTGGCGGTATAACCCTATTGCCATATCGTGACTTTATTCTTGGCACACCAACTACTATATTACTTAATTCATTGTTGAATGTTAGTGCGACCAGTGTTATTACAGTTCGCATATTTGGAACGCCAGTGCGTGAACACACAGTAGAGTTCCGTATATTCAAGGATATGCGTGATAATACTCGTTATTATGCTCTTCGTTCTATCCAAACTTCTCTTGCAGCTAACTTGGCTCCAAGCGATCAATGGATATATGTAAATGATGCAAGTGTTCTGCAAAGCCCACAATTGAATACAAATAATGCTGGCATTATCTTTATCAATGGTGAGCGTATTGCTTATGGTGTTGTTGATTCAATTAACAATCGTTTAGGTCAACTGCGTCGTGGTATTAGCGGAACAGGAACACCCTCACTTCATCAGAAGGGAACTCTTGTTAGTGACAATGGAAGCACATTGGAAATTCCAAATAGTCGCGATACATATAATACAGTTTCTGCAAATACCTATATAACTGGTGCACCAAGTGTTAAGTTTATTACCGCCAACTCATATAGTGGTTCTAGCGTTATTTCGGTGACCGATGTTAACAATATCGCAGTAAATCAGCTAGTTTTTGCTGGCATCAGTGGAGTAATTCCTGCCAATACAACGGTAACTGGTATATATAAAGGTAATAATACAGTTAGCTTAAGTGCAAATCTAACGTCTGATCTAACTACTAATTCAGTTGGTAATGTCTTGTTGAGTAATAGTGTATCATTCGTTACAAATATTCTAGTAACTGCTAACAGCACTATTAAACAAGGCATATCATTTACTAATCTAGGTGAAAGTATACAGACTAGTTCAACAAGTTATGCACAATTTATTAGGGCGCAGTGATGAAAAAACCAGAGATAATTAAACCAATAAATACTAATAACAATAAAAGTGGAAATGAAAAGATGAGTCGTCCTAATGAGACAGGTGGAATTGCCCTAAGTGGTCATATTAAGATTTTTGATCCCAATAGTGGAGAAGTATTTGTAAATAAGCGCAATGCTATTCATTATGAAAATTTCTCACTTGGTCTTGCGCAAAGTATTAGCAATAGCCAACAGGGTTGGATTAGTGAAATGGCATTTGGTAACGGCGGAACATCCGTAGACCCAACTGGCGTTATCACATATCTACCAACAAACACAACTGGTAGCAACAGTTCTCTTTATAATCAAACCTATTACAAGGTTGTAGACAATTATAGCAACTATAATACTGATCCAACTCGTAACAATATTAGTATTCGTCATACCGCTGGTACTGTTTATAGTGATATCTTTGTTACTTGTACGCTAGATTATGGCGAACCAAGTGGTCAGCAAGCATTTGATAATAGCACAAATATTAATGATACATTTGTATTTGACGAACTTGGTCTTAAAGCATGGAATGGCACAGTTGATACAGGTAACTTGCTAACTCATGTTATCTTCCATCCGATCCAGAAAAGTCTTAATCGTTTGATTCAAATTGATTATACTATTCGTGTGCAGACTTTAACTAACTTAACATCACAGGTATAACCAATGACATTTTATATTAACTATACCAACGGTGCAAATTTAACAGCTATTAGCGATGGTACAATCAATAATACTAGCACTAGTCTTACTCTTATTGGTAAGAACTTTCCAACATACGGACAGTTGCTAAACCAAGACCTTGTTAGTATGTTAGAAAATTTCTCTAATGTAACAAGTCCAAGTAATCCACTTGTTGGACAGCTTTGGTATGATAGCAGCAATAATCTGCTAAAATATTATCGTGCGGGTGCTTCAAGTAACTATTGGCAAACTATTACTAATTTAATTTATAATGCAACCGCTCCAACTAGCCCGCAACAAAGTGATTTCTGGTGGGACTCTACTAATCAACAGTTAAAATTCTTTGACCAGTTAAACTGGATTACTGTTGGTCCACAAACTGCTAATGATGGTTTAAATCGTGTTAGTGGAACAAACAGTTTCATCGTGCAGATTGGCGGCAACAATGTATTCACGGTTGATGCTTATGGTCGCGTAAATGCAGCGTATAATCCTGTTGTTCAAATGATTGGCGCAACAAGTTCTTTTTCTAGCAGTGGCATTGGATCACCAACTACATTTGCTAGCAGCACACCTGCTACTATTAATATTGGAAGTTATTTTAACACAGCAACTGGTATTTTCACATGCCCAGTTGCAGGAATTTATCAGGTAGGCGCAAGCGTATCAACTATTGGTAATCCAAGTAGTCCAAACAGTCAACTTAATACAAAAATAAGTTGGTGGAAAAACCAAAGTGATAGCGGTATTCTAAGTGCAGCGATCACTGAAAATGTTGTAACAAGCGGCGGTGGTAGCGTTAGCACAAAAATTCCACTTAATGCATCTGGATATCTACAATGTAATGCAGGTGATATCTTGCAATGTGTGTGGTATGGCGATGTTGGCGACCAAGTTGATAATTCTACTGTAAACCTGAGTATCAGATTAGTTGGATAACCAATAAATACTAGTGTTGGGAATCAGCTATGACTTATAGTGTAAAAAATAGTGCAGGTACAGTTACATATACAGTTGCCGATGGAGCAGCTAATATCAATGCTATAAGTTTGACTTTTATGGGCAAGGGTGAAACCAATTATGGCACATACCTTAACCAGAACTTTCTTTGGCTTTTAGAAAATTTCAGTAATAACAGCAGCAATCCTCCTGCATTTCCTGTGCAAGGTCAGTTATGGTGGGATAGCACCTATAAATTTTTAAATGTTTATGATGGAACAAAGTGGAACACTGTTTATGGCAATCTTGCTACATTAACGGTTAACAGTGGTGTTAGTGTTAGTTCCGTAAGTGCTGGCACAATTGGCAATACTGGTGCTAAACTAACTGGTCTTATAACAACTAATGCACAACCGTATATTACAAGTTTTGGAACTTTATCTAGTTTATCAGTAAATGGAACAATTGCCGCGCCTACAATTGGTAATACTGGTGCTAATATTATTGGAATAATTAATAATAATGCTCAGCCATATATTACTTCAGTTGGAACTTTAACTGGATTAACAAGTAGTGGAACCATTGCGGCATCAACAATTAATGCTGGTACAATTAATACTGGTACAATTAATGCTGGAACTATTGGTAATACAGGTGCGACATTTACTGGCGCAACTGATACGTTAACAGGAGCGAGTCAGGCAGCAAGTTTCACTACTAGTGGCGGTGGTCAGTTAACTGGTTATCTTACTGGCGCTATTGGTGCAAATACAGCAAACAGCGGTGCATTTACGACCGTAACATCGGTAGGAAATATTGTTGCTGGTTATGCAAACACTGCTAGTGGACTAGGTATCGGTATTTGGCCTTCTAATAATCAGTACTATGGTTTATGGAATAATTTAGGTAATCCATCAAATTTTGAATATATGATGGTATCTGGCACCGTGGGTGACGTGGGAACATACGTTAGTAGTAGAACTGGCGGCATTACACATCTTCGTGGACCAGCTAATTCTGGTACAGTGGAGTTAGCATTAACCAACCTTTTAACTTCTGTGAGTGGACCATTGGTTCCTAATGCCAATGCTGCTGTTTCGGCAACTCTTGGTAATACAACTTCATACTGGTCAGCGGTATATTCTAACAATTATTATGGTACTAATTTCTTTGGTACTTCAACTACTGCAAAATACGCCGACTTGGCCGAAAAATATCTAACTGACAGTGAATATCCTGTTGGAACTGTTGTTATGGTCGGTGGCGATGCAGAAGTTACTCAACATGATGGTCGCAGTGTTCGTGCTGTTGGCGTAGTCAGTGAGCATCCAGCATATATGATGAATGGCGATCTTGAAGGTGGAACTTATATTGCTCTTAAAGGACGAGTGCCTGTTCGTGTAACTGGCCCAGTCCTAAAAGGACAATCCTTGCGTGGAGCACCATGGGGCGTTGCGATTGCAGAAGAAATGAGTAGTCCATATACATTTGCTATTGCATTGGAAACAATTGCAGACCCAGTTCAAACTATAATTGAGGCAGTTATACTATGAGAGGTTTATTTCTTAATACAAGAGTAAATGCAGGTAGCGCAACTTATAATAGTAGTGGAAATTTTGTTGCACCTTATAAAGTTCGCACAGTAAAATTTAGCGGACACGGTGGCAATGGCGGTAATGGCGGCGCAGGTGGACAAGGCGGTCGCGGTGGTTCTGGTGGACTTGGATTCGCAGGAAATGCTGGAACTAATGGCAACGGCGGCACTGGCGGACCTGGTGGTGTTGGCGGAAATGGCGGCTTAGGTGGCAAAGGTGCGCATAATAGTACCTGTCAGGCAGCACCTGGCGCTGGCGGAACTGGATTTGTAAACGGCAATGCAGGTGGCGTAGGCAGTACTGATCACTGCGGATACGGCGCACCTGGTGGCACTGGTGGAAGTAGTGTAACATATGGCACTGGTGGACACGGTGGCGCAAGCGGAACTGACAACAACCAATGTGGTCACTCTATCGGAATTGGCGGTGGCGGCGGTGGCGGTGGAAGCGCATTTGCTCCCGCTAGTACTTGGTCAGGAAAATCAGGAAACGCAGGTACTGCTGGAAACGCAGGTGCATATGGTAATGCTGGCGCAGTAGGCGGAACTGGTGGATGTGGTAATACTGGCGGTACTGGCGGAGCAACAACTGTTGGAGCATTGGTATCATTTTCAGGCAACGTTGGGGGCGCTGGCGGCACTGGCGGTTGTGGCGGTTGCGGTGGCGGCGGTGGATATGGCGGAAACGCAGGATCACCTGGTAATGCAGGCAACGCAGGTTCTGCTGGTCAAGTTGGCGGTGCTGGTGGCGGCGGTGGAGCAGGTGGAAGTCACGGATTTCGTGGATTTCCAACTCAGGGCGCATATTCTCCTAATGCTGGCACAAGTGCCAGTGGAGCAGCAAGCAGTGGCGCGGCTGGCGTAAACGGAAATGAAAATCAATGTGGCAGTTCGGGCAGTGCAGGAACCACAGGTTCTGCTGGTAGTGCGGGCAACGCAGGAACTGGCGCTACTGCTGGTGGAAACGGTACCGCTGGATTTACAGGAAATTTTGGTGCCAACGGAAATGCTGGTGCAACTGCTACTATAAGTAACACAAGCAATGCTAATGGCACTACTGTTCCATTTACTACATATGCGGTAACCATAGGAAGTGCTGGTACTGCTGGAACTGGCGGAACTGGGGGCGCAGGCGGCGCTGGCGGAACTGGTGCTGCAAATGGTTCAACTGGATGTAGCGGCAGTTCTGGTGCAAATGGAAATTCTGGTAACAGTGGAACAATAACTATTTCATGGCCTAATCAAGGTCTATAAACGGAGAAAACAATGAGTATTATGAAAATTAAAGACATTTATCTTTGCACTGGACTTGTACAAGATAATAATGAAAATAGATTATCATATGATTGGTTGAAAAATAACAATATTGATTTTACTCATCTTGCCTATTGGCATCCTGATCAACATGCAGAATGCTTGGCAAATTTAAACACTTGGCCTGCAAATCCTCAATTAACTACTTTCCCCTTTATTCATTACACAGAAATTGATAGCGATTATAATCAAACTGTAGTATTCTTAAAAGGTTACGAAGAAATTAGTAACAGCAATTTGGCTGAACTAAGTAAACTATAATGACTCATACAAATGAGCCAGACGTTCGTCGTATGGCCATTGTAATGAGTTGTTATGACAAGTTGCCTTATGAACTTCGTGAATGGATTGCTAATTTGCATTTCAGTTTGCATGACGATCATATTCTTCGTGGTGCCAAAGAAGTGTATAGCTGTAAAGCTTATGTTGAATCCAATGGCGAAGTAACATATAGAAAAGGCAACGGTCAAAATTGATTGGATTTGCATGTTTAAAAGTTTCTTTGGTGAAAACAAACAGGTACGTTTTAGTTGCCCTGAAGAGTTATATGATATAACTCCTAAACCTTATAGTGCAAAAAAATTTATTCCAGATTGGTATAAAGCATTACCAATGCGAATTGACAATCAAGAGAAATTAAAAAATAGTACAATTAAACGATGCGTTCCATTCTTAGATGCAATGGCAGTTGGATATATTATTCCTCTTGCTGCCGATGTGCAAATAGAAACAAATGATGATGCAAGCGGCGTAACTTGGTTTAGTAGATTTGAAAGAGATTTGATTCATAAGCATGGAACAGAACAAATCAGTTCTCCCAAGTCACCACATCCAAATGTGCATAAACCACCTTTAAAATTTATGACTTATTGGATTATGCAAACTCCGCCAGGTTGGAGTACATTATTCATTCCACCAGTTAATCGCCCAGATTCAAGATTTACATGTATTGGTGGATTAGTTGATACAGACAATTATTTTAACTTTGTTAATCTTCCTTTTTTCTTTAATGAACCAAACTATACTGGTATATTAGAAGCAGGAACTCCACTCGTTCAGGCAATTCCTATTAAACGAGATGATATATTAAGCAAGTCTAAGGTTGAAAAATTTACTGAAAAAGATTATAAAAAGTGGGAAACTACTTTTCGTAAAATTAATGTGCATGAAAGTTATTATAGAGACGAGGTTGTAACAAAGAAATGACAGAAATAGTAGATTCACAAGATGATCTTGCCATTTGGAATTATTTTCCATCTTCTGTATATTCAATAATGAAAAAAGATTTCTTGGAATCTTCAATTATTGTCGCTGATGAATATGTTGCAAAGATGATTGAAGAAAACCCAGTATTAGATGAGATATATCCTCTTTATCAAACACCAAATATTCATACTGATCCAAGAATGAAACCATTTGCTGATTATATAATCAATCTAGGATATAATATTCTAAATGATCAAGGATATGATTTAAAGAATTATAGTTTGTCATTCTCAGAATGTTGGGTTCAACAACATTATAAGCATAGCGGTCATGAGCGACATGTGCATGGATATAATAATGTATTAAGTGGTTTTTATTTTTTAAAAACTCCCCAAGATTGCAGCAAGTTATTGATTCATGATCCTCGCACCGCCAAAGAATTTGGTAATTTTTTACCTGAAAAAAATAGCAATTCGTTGTCACTTGCTAGTGAAGTTGTTAATTTTATTCCAGAACCTGGCACTATTATGATTACAAATAGTTGGCTTCCTCATACTATTTCTAAAAATGCATCCAATGAACCATTTCAAATGATTCACTTTAACATTACTGCATATTGGGATGAAAGCAAAAATACAGAACAGGCAGCAACGGTTATATGAACAAGTATCTTATTAGATTTAATAAATCTCGCGGAAAAGAAGGCAGAGGAACGCTTGAACATGTTTGGCGAGTATTTGAAAATGATAAAGAATTTTTGTTAAAGCATGTTGTTATTAATGTGCCATGTCGCAGCGAAATAAGTGGCGATGGACATGGCAATGATGACTGGAACTTTGCTTGCAATGGTGTAATGACAATAGATAAAACTACGAGCACTGCGACAATCAATGAACAGTAACATGGAAATTAATCCAACATTCACTACTCCGATATGTCATGATATGATTGATGTTGACAATAGCGAATTACATGAATTTGCTATTCGTTTACGAGGCATGAGTAGTGGTAGAAAGAAAAGCAATGTTGGCGGTTGGCAAAGCAATGATGTTCAGGATGAGCCTGAACTAGAAAATTTAATCAATGAGATAAATTTTAGACTTGATGATTTAAGTTTATTTGCAGGTGTTTCGCCTGATTACAAATTGCGCATAAGCAATATGTGGATTAACATAAATCCAAAGTATAGTTATAATGCAAATCATATTCATAATGGTTCATTTTTTAGTGGCAGTTATTATATCACAGTGCCAGAAGATAGTGGCACCATTAATTTTGTAAATCCTAGCCCATTACAGCGATTATTTGTTGATGGACTTATCAAACACGGTGGTATAAACTCTTATAACAGGTTTAATGCACAAAATTGGACCATGCAACCGCAGCCAAACATGCTAATATTGTTTCCTAGTTGGATTGACCACAATGTAGGACAGAATCTTAGCAATGACCTAAGAGTAAGCATTGCTTTTAATACCACAATCAAATAAATAATATAAACAGGTTGTAAACAATGTCATATACTTTAACCGTAGTCAATCACACGCCAATCACCATTCAAAATGGTGCAACCGATAATACAACAAGCCTAACTCTTGTTGGTAAAAATTATCCTAATTATGGTCAACTTCTTCAACAAGATTTGATCAATCTATTACAAAGTTGGGCTGGTGCATCTCAACCTGTCAGTGCTGTTACGGGACAGCTATGGTGGAACACAACATCTGGCGCATTACAAGTTTATACTGGTGCATCATTTAAAAATGTTGGTGGGTCAACAGTAAGTACCACTGCTCCAACTGCAACAGCAATTCAAGGTGACTTGTGGTTTAAAAGTGATGATCAGCAGCTATATGTTTATAGTGGCGCTGCATGGCTTCTTGTTGGACCAAGTTATAGTAGTTCACAGCAATTAACTGCGGCAACCGCACTTAGTATTACTGATACATCAAGCGCATCTCATACAGTGTTGGCTTTTTATGTAGGTAATTTCCTAACAGGTATTATTAGCAAAGACCCAATGTTTACGCCACAGGCTACTATCAGTGGATTTTCTACTATTAATCCTGGTTATAATATTAATACTACAATCTTTACTGGCGCTATCCCACTTTATGGTCAGTTGATTACCAACGCTCAACCATATGTAACAAGTCTTGGAACTTTGTCTGGTTTAACCGTTGCAACTCCTATTGTTGGCAGTGTTCTTTATAATGCTGGCACAGTTACAACTGCTGCACAACCAAATATTACTTCTGTTGGTACACTTACTAGTTTGAATAGCAGTGGAACAATTAGTTCTGTTGCATTTAGCGGCGCATTAAATGGCACGGTTGGTGCTACTACTCCAAATACTGGTGCATTTACTACTGCGACAATCAATAATCGTATTGTTGAAGTAGTTAATTCTATTGGTAGCGTTGGAACAACTGCTACTATTGATTGGAGTGCGGGCGATGTTCAAACTCTTACTCTTACAAATAATTGCGCCCTATCATTTACTAACCCGCCAAGTAGTGGTAAAGCACAAACTTTAACCCTAGTAGTATATCAAGACGGAATAGGCGGCAGAACTTTATCCTATCCATCAGGTACTCGTTGGAGTTATGGTCAGGCACCTGTATTAACAAGTTATCCATCATATCGCGATGTGTTATCATTCATCACTTATGATGGCGGAAGCACATATCTAGGTGCATACAGCATGGCAAACGTTGCCCCATAAGGAAGAAATATGTCAACATTAGCAGTATCATTTTTTACAGAAGAACAATATGATTCAAATCTATTAGTAGTTCTTGGTGGAGAAAAAACAGAAGCAATTATTGCAACAAAATCACATGATCCAAAAGTTCTTGGCGTTACCACTGATTTAAATAATTGCGAAATTACTCTTGCTGAATTTGGCAATAACGCAACATTTCCACTTGTTGCAGTTGCTGGTCGTATTGATTGCCAAGTTCAAGGGCCAATTGAAGAAGGCGATTGCGTTGTAACAAGCGACCAACCTGGTATTGGTCAAAAACTTGATCCTACAAAATGGGTTCCTGGTTGTATTGTTGGAAAAGCGGTTAACGCAATTCCTGATGATAGCATACAAACTATTAACATAGTAGTTGGGTTGCACTAAATACTGGTGTGGGAACTATAACATATGGCATATAGCAGCGGCGGTATAATCGAAGCAAACGACTTCAATCTTCGTGCAAACGAAATTAATGCTCTTTGGGGTACTGGTAATGCTGGCAATGGATACGGTCAAACTACCACCATTGCTACAACTAGTATTGGTACTGTTGTTCCTGCTACTGATTGGTCAACTCTAATTGCTCGTATGAATTCAATTCAAAATCACCAATATGGCAGTGGTACTGGTATTACTTCGCCAACTAGTGGCTCTATTATCACTTATTTGAATACGATTGATACATTTATTACTAATATGATCAACAGTAAGTATGTATACGCTAGTAGCGGAAGCACTTTAAATGCTACTGCAAATACAAATGCTACATCATGGTTTACTTCAAGCTTAAAAACATTTACATTTACTTTTGCAAGTGCAGACCAAGCAAGATATTTTTTCAATGCTGGCGGAAGAATTGGTGTTCAAAGTAACACAAACACTATAACAAGCCCGTCTACTGGCACTGCGTGGAATACATTTGTTAATACTGGCTATAACTATTGGTATATGGGATCAAATGCTAGCGTCCATGCTGGCACTGTTGGAACATATACCCGTAACGTTTATACTTCAACAAATGGCTATTATAATTTAACTACTACGCCAACATCATTTCTTACATTGGCAGAAACTGGAACAGGTAACGCAAACTATAATAATAACGTTATCGATCTTAAAGTAGCTGGCGGCGCACCTAACGGCTCAAATGGTGATAAAGGTTCTGTTATCATTGTTCAATTTAGATTGCTTGATAACGATACAAATACTTTTGGTTATACTAATGGTGGTACAACTACTGCAACGCCATTTGTTGTTTATCCAGAAGTAACAAACCTAGCAAACGTCTGGGGCGTTGTAAGCTTCAACGGTAACGTTAACACCCAAGCTTAATTTGACAATATTTAATTAGTCTGTTATAATTCTCTCATGAACACAGAAGAATTGCGTGATGCAGCCAGAGTAGCGTATGACCGTGAACTGGCAAAACAAAATATTAATACTGCTATTGAATCACGAATGACCGTGAATTATAATGGCGGTATGTTTATTGTAACCCAAGAACTTATTGCTTTCTTACATGCTTGGATGCCAACTCCAAATCTTTCACTAAATTCTGATGGCAAAATCTATATGATGGATGCCTATGATGTTCCAGTTAAAGTTCTTCCATACGAACTATTGCACATTTGTCAGCGCCGCTGGTATGAAGTCATGAACGAGTTTGCCGCAGAATACGAAGAGTTTACAAAGATTCGTAATGCTCGTCAACTCTAATGGATGCATAATTACCGCATTTAATAATGAAAAGCATGACCATTTAAGAATGGCGGTGCAAGCGGCTGACCGTGTTGTTAAACATTTAAACATACCCGTGACCATCGTGACGGATGATGAAACCGCTGATGTTAGAACACACGCTCGCATTGTCGCAGCAAAACCAAAGATAAATTTACGAAAAGATTTTACATGGTATAATCTTTCAAGAACCGATCTATATGATATTAGTCCATATGATAGAACGCTAATCATAGACAGTGATTATTATGTTTGCACCCCTAATCTGCTTGCTCATATAAACAGTAATGCAGATTTTATTATGACTCGTGATGTTTATAATGTGCGAACGGGTAAAGTTGAACGATATAAACTTGGCAATACACAGATTGACATGTATTGGGCAACTATTGCTATCTTCAACAAGTGCGAAGAAACGAAGAACATATTTGAAATGGCAAAACATGTGCAGAAGCATTATCTGTATTACAGCCAACTATATGGATTCAATCGTAATCCAGTTCGCAATGATTATATCTTTACTATTGCTTGTCATCTTATTGGTGGATATGGTTTAAAAGATTATGGATTTAAGAAATATCCACTTATTAATTGCGATAATTTTACAAAGTATATAAGTTTTGAAGACGATAAGTTGATTTATCAATATGAATCAACAAAATTATGTGCAAACAAGCTACAAAATTTAGATTTGCACTTGATGAATAAAGGACAATTATAATGGCTAGTGGTTATCTTTGTATTGCACAGAACAATGGTGAAGTAGATTATTTGAAAATGGCTTATCTTCAAGCCCTAAGTTGTAAACTCACGCAAAGCCTAGATAATAATTTCAGCGTTATCGTAGATAAAGAAACCGCTGAATGTGTAACTGATGCACATCGTGCAGTTTTTGATAAAGTTATTGTATTAAATCATGACCTTGCAAAAAACAGCAAGATCAAGATGCAGAATGAATGTCAGGTATTTGCTTATAGCCCATATAAAAGCACGATTAAAACAGAATGTGATATGCTATTCACAACAGATTTAAGTTGGTTATGGAATACATATGCACAATTTACATATAGTTTTACGCAAAGTGTTTATACCTATGATGGACATGCAATTGATAATCGCAAATATCGACAGCAATTTGATGAAAATTTAATGCCAAACATTTATAGTGCATGGACATATTTTACCTATGATACCGTATGTAAAGAAATATATGATACTATGCGTTTTATCATAGATGATTGGGATTATTATCGTGACAATTATCTCGTCAACTGCCGTTATGATGAACCACGCACCGATGAAGTATATGCTCTTGCGCTGAAGATATTAGATATAAAAACAGCCGATACAGGATTTGGTTTTGTTCATATGAAACCAAAATTGCAAAATTGTTTTAGCACGCAGCCTTGGCAAGAACAATTACATTGGGATATTCAACCTGATTTTATTCCAACTATTGGGCATTACAAACAAACAAGACCGTTACATTATGTAGAAAAAACCTTTGTAACGGATGAATTATTGGATAGATATGAGTATGAGTTTAACAGAAGAAGAAATCAAGGCTTGGTGGGATGAAGTTGAACGAGAGTTGGCAAAGCAAGTTTTACCAGAAATGCCTAAATTTGTTCCTCAACCAGAACAGCCAGTAATTTATAATTTTCCCACACAAGTTGTTTATAGTCGCGGCGGAAATGACGTTTATACACTGCATGATGATTATCAGTTTCCCGTAGATTCTGACTATCCAAATGCACAAGGATGGAAACATGTCTGAGTTAATTGATATTAGTGAATTAGATTGTATCTTTTTAAGTTACAAAGAACCAAATGCTGATGCTAACTTTGCATACTTGCGTTCGTTTGCTCCGTGGGCAAAGCGAGTTGATGGTATAGAAGGTTCGGATGCCGCACATAAAGCAGCCGCTGCTGTTAGTGAAACAGAACGTTTTATTCTTATAGATGCTGACAATCAACCTAATCCAGAGTTCTTTAACCAACAACTTCGTATGAACCATCTTAATGATCAATGTGTATTTCGTTGGCGAGCCAGAAATATTATCAATGGGTTGTGCTATGGCAATGGCGGCATTTCAAGTTGGACTAAAAATTTTGTAAACAACATGCGCACTCATGAAGCAACAGATGGCAGTGATCATACTGCTGTTGAATTTTGTTTTGATAATAATTATTGGGCAATGCATGATGTATGGAGCACTACGCTGCCTAACTCATCGCCACAACAAGCATGGCAAGCAGGATTTCGTGAAGGCGTGAAATTATGTTTAGATCGTGGACGCCGCCCATCACCAGAAGAATTTGAAAGTGCCACCTGGCATGGCAATCGTGCTAATCTTGTTATTTGGGCAACTGTTGGCACTGATGTTGAGTTTGGTAAATGGGCAATAATGGGGGCCAGACAAGGTGCTTATATGACTATGTTTGATGATAGTTGGGATTATCGCGAAGTTCGTGATTTCAAAAAACTTGATAATTTGTGGCAATATACAATGGATGATGGTTTGCAAAAGAGCGAACAATATGCAAATATATTGCGTAAGCGTCTTAATCTTGATATAATTAGCATGTCGCCTGAGCAAAGTTCTTGGTATAAGAAACATCAACGAGCATACCAGAATATTGATATCATGCTGCCAGAGAGGGATGTTCATAGTGTCATCAGAAACGCTGCTAGACAACAGTGGTGATAAGGCAGTTGCTGATAGTGAAGGAAATCTTCACAGCGACTTTATGTCCTCTGCTGAGCAAATGCAAACAAAACTTGGTCCTGCTCTTTGCCTTGCAAAGTGGCAACAAACTAGTTTGCACCTAACAACTGGTCATACTAATAGTTGTTATCATCCACCGCTTCATAGGATTGATGCTAATGAGTTACAAGATAACCCCAGTGCGCTCCATAACACCGCTCATAAAAAGACCCAGAGAGCAAGAATGCTTAGTGGAGAGAAGCCAGAAGAATGTTCATATTGCTGGCGTGTTGAAGCCACGGGAAACCTATCCGACCGACATTACAGATCGGGGGAACCTTGGTCTGCTGAGAAGTTTAGCGAGATTTTGGTTCAAGACCCTTTAACATGGAATCCAAATCCAAGCTATGTTGAAGTAAACTTTAATAGTGCTTGCAACTTAAGTTGTTCATATTGCTCTCCGCAGTTCAGCACGAGTTGGATGAAGGAAATCAATGAACACGGTGCTTATCCTACCTCTAATAGCCATAATAGTCCTTCTTATTTTGGGGGTGATCGTAAACCTATACCGAATCGGGAAGATAATCCTTATGTTGATGCATTCTGGAGATGGTGGCCCGAACTCTACCCCAACCTAAAACATTTTCGTATGACAGGCGGCGAGCCTCTTATGGACCGCAATACCTATCGTGTATTTGATTATGTGCTAGAGAATCCAAAAAAAGATTTACATCTTAATGTAACTTCAAACTTTAGCCAGGATGAGTATGTATTTGACAAGTATCTAACTTATGTTAAACACATGTGTGGTAATGGAGTTTTAGAGCATTTCATGCAGTTTGTCTCTATTGATGGATACGGCGAACGTGCTGAATATGCTCGCCATGGTCTTGATTTCAAACTTATGCAGCGAAATGTTGAACGTTTCCTGGAAGAAGTTCCAAGTCGCAATAGTGTTACATTCATTATTACGATGAATGTGCTTAATGTAACAAGCATTCAAGAATTGATGGAATGGATATTGCAACTTCGTGCCAAGTATAGTAAGACCTATCAGCGCATTTGGTTTGATACACCAATATTGCGTGAACCTCAATGGCAATGTATTGATATTTTACCAGAGAGTTATGCTTGGTTCTTACAGAATATCGTCCATTGGATGAAGCCACAAGCAGAAACAGTTACTACGAGATTCAATGGGTTCAAGGATTATGAAATTGCTAAACTTCAACGTGTAATAGATTGGATGCACGAGCATCACCGTGAAGATAAAATTGCAATGGCAGATTTCTATCGTTTCTTTAATGAACATGATGCTCGTCGTAAAACAGATTTTAAAAAAACATTTCCAGAAATGAACGACTGGTATAGCGAATGTAAGTATTGGGCAGATCATAATGCATAAATTTCCACTTTGGCATTGGCATATTGAAAACAGTTCAATATGCAGTTTGCGATGCCCTCGCTGTCCTCGCGCAGAAATTCCCGATACACTAGTTCAAACTAGTCTTGGTTTAGATTTTTTTAAGAAGAACTTTAATCCAGAATTTCTGCAAAACGTGTGGCAGATAAGTTTTTGTGGCGATGATGGCGATCCAATTTATGGCAAAGAATTTGTAGAAGTAGTTGAATATCTCAAAACTACTAAACCTAATTTAAGTCTTCGCATCATTACAAATGGCAGTCATCGTAACGAAGCATGGTGGACGAAACTTTCTATAAATCTAAACCAATATGATGAAGTTCATTTTAGTTTAGATGGTTGGGATCAACGCAGTAATGAAAAATATCGTATCAATAGTGATTGGGACAGTATAGAAACCGCAATTAAAACCGTGCATCATAATAGTAAAGCTATTATGACATGGGCAGCTATTGCTTTTAAATTTAATCAATATGATATTATGACTATGAAAGATTTGGCTGTTAAGTGGGGATTTGATGTATTCCAACTTACATACAGCACCAAGTTTGGTAGTAAGTATCCTAATTACAATACTGATGGCAGTGACGAATTAGAACCATCTGCTGCATATGTTGCAAAAGGTCATAGATTTAGTCGCCAGCTTATTAATCTTACCAACAGAAAACTATTAGATAATGGTAAAAATTTAATTAACACAGAATTATACACCAACGTCAATCGTGATAGCGATATTATTCCACTGTGTAAGATCGGTAACAAAGGTCTTTATATAAGCAGTGATGGGTATTTTTATCCATGCTGCTGGATGGCTAATAGATACAATCATACTCGTTGGCAAGAGTTTCGTAAACCACAATATAATTTGCATGATAGAACAATTGACGATATATTAGGCGATGATATGTGGAATACATTTTTTGACAATTTAAACAATTATGATGAATGTAAAAATAAATGTTGTTCCGCCAACTTTAACAAAGGACATGCTACATCTTGGTAAGAAGTAAGAAACCAGAAGAATCTTTTCTAGAATATAAACAGCGTGTGTTAGATACCAAGAGCGCATCATTTTGTGGTGCTAAATGGTATAATGCAACGATATGGTTAGGAAGCGGTCAAACAACGAGTTGTCATCATCCGCTGCCACACGCTATTCCACTTGATAAGTTAGCATACAATCCAAGTGTATTACATAATACTGACCAAAAGAAAATGGAACGTTTTATGATGCAGACTGGACAGAGACCGAGTGGTTGTGAATATTGTTGGCGTATTGAAGATAATAGCGCGACTGCTATTAGTGATAGACCATATAAAAGTATGATATTCAGTGAAGAAGAATTGACCGATGCATTTAATCTTCCACCTGATAGTGACGTAAACCTTAAAACTTTGGAGATAGCCTTTGACCGTACTTGCAATTTTGCCTGCTCTTATTGTAATCCTGCATTTAGCACGACCTGGGTCCGAGATATTAAGACGAATGGCGGTTATGGCGGGCTTCATAGCGATGGCCGTAATCATTATACACATAGTCATGATTCTAGTCAGCTTTACGGATATACCGATACTAATCCATATGTAGAAGCTTTCTTCAAATGGTGGGAAACCGATCTGCATAAAACTCTTCGTGAACTGCGTATTACTGGCGGTGAACCGCTTATGAGTGGTCACACATGGAAACTACTTGAGTGGTTCAAAGAAAATCAAGGCAAGAGCAATACTAAACTTGCAATCAATTCTAATCTTGGTATGGATGATAAACAGATTGATAAGTTTATTGATGCTGTCAAGGAATTAGATGTTGAAGTTTATACAAGCTGCGAAGCCTATGGCGATTCTGCCGAGTATATTCGTGATGGATTAAATTATAAACAATGGTTTGATAATCTAGTAAAATTAAAAAAACGTGGGGCTGTTAATAAACTTCATATTATGGCAACTATCAATGGATTATCATTGCTGTCTCTTTCTCGTTTCTTAGAACATATGATGGATTTTAAGATGGGATGGGGCAGAGATTCATTGACCATCACATTAAACATCTTGCGTTTTCCAAGTTTTCAAAGCCCAACAGTTATGCCATTTAGTATTCGTGAAAAATGTGCAAATGAGTTAGAAAATTTCTTAAAGAAATTTGAAGACAGCAAATATCTTCATCAAATGGAAATTGAACATATCAAACGATTGATTGATTATTTGCGTAATGTAAATACTCCACACGAAGGCGCAAGTAGTCAGGATATTTTAGAAAAAGATTTTAAAACATTTTATTCTCAGTATGACGAACGTCGTAATAAAAATTTCGTAAAAACATTTCCTGAATTGGCAGAATGGTATGGCAACTTATAATTACAATGGTAAAGAACCGCTAAAGATATCAGTTGATAAATTAAGCGATGCACACAAAGATTTGATATTTGAAAACAAATCTTTTTGCATGTATCCATGGGTTCATCTTCATGCTTTTCCGACAGGAGAGGCATATCCTTGCTGTAATACAGAAATGAGTGAACTAGTCGGCAATACTAGGCAACAAACTATCCAAGAAATTTGGGATGGTGTGCCAATGCAAGATGTTCGTGCCAAGATGCTTAAGGGCGAGGCTGTAAAAGGCTGTACAAGATGTTATGAACAAGAAAATAGTGGTTTCTTTAGTATGCGCATGAGTGCCAATAAACACTTTGGTCATCATATTGCACTAACTGATAATCCTATACCTCCAATGAAAATGATTTATTGGGATATTCGTTTTTCTAATCTGTGTAATCTTCGTTGCCGCAGTTGTGGTCATATTTTTAGTTCAAACTGGTATGATGATCAAGTTAAACTGCTAGAAATAGAACAAGGCAATGCTGATAAATGGAAAACTAGAAATACAAGAATTAATTTTGCTGGCAAAACCGAAGATGATATTTGGGAACAGTTAGAGCCGCAGATTGATAATCTTGAACAGGTTTATTTTGCTGGTGGCGAGCCGCTTATCATGGAAGAACATTATCGTCTTCTTCATGAATTAATCAAGCGTAAGCGTACTGATGTTCGTCTTATATACAATACTAATTTCAGTCAGCTTACTTACAAGAAAACAAATGTGTTAGAATTGTGGCGTGAATTTGATAGTGTAAGTGTTGGCGCAAGTCTTGATGCAATGGGTGCTCATGCCGAATATATTCGCAAAGGAACCAAGTGGTCGCAGATTGAAAAGAACCGTGAGCAAATGTTAGAAATTTGCCCAAAGGTTGACTTTTATATTAGTCCGACCTTAAGTATTATGAACGCATTGCATTTGCCACAGTTCCATCGTGAATGGGTTAATCGTGGTTTCTTACAACCACAAGATTTAAATATTAATATTCTTCAAGACCCTGAATATTTTAGAATTGATGCTTTCCCGTTTCAATACAAAGTTGATATTCAAGAAGCATACTTGGAACATATTGAATGGTTGAAACCGCTTGACAAACTTACCAGAGCAACAATTGGATTTGAAAGTGCTATCAACTTTATGATGGCAGATGATAAATCTCATTTATTGCCAAAGTTTTTTGACAGAACAAGTAAGTTAGACCGAGTTCGCAATGAAAATATACTGGATGCTATTCCAGAATTAGGATATTTGTATGAGTAATTCATTCTGCGTCCTGCCTTTTGTTAGTATTGAAGCAGACCCAATGGGCAAATGTAAAGTATGTTGTTTAAGTTATGATACAATACCCGATATTGATTTAAAAAAGAATACTTTAACCGAAGCATTTAATAGTCCTTATATGAATACTCTTCGTCAACAGTTTCTTAATGGTGAAAAACCAGAGAGTTGCAATCGTTGTTGGAATGAAGAAGCAAGTGGAAGAACAAGCAAGCGCATGCATAGTGAAATGCGTTTACGTAAGATACTGGGTGATACTAAGTTTACTTCTGTAAGCGATGGTGCTCTAACTTTCCTTGATTTGAAACTTGGAAACATTTGCAATCTTAAATGCAGAATCTGTGGAAGTTTTAGCAGTTCAAAGTGGGCGCAAGAAGAAATTGATATCTATTCTGATAATAAAGTTGCTAGAAGCAATCTTATAAATGGGCGTTGGCCTCGTGAGTCAAAGAAGTTTTGGGAAGATTTAACTCAGCTATTGGCAAATACAAAATATTTTGAGTTTACGGGCGGCGAACCATTCCTTATTGATGAGCATTTTGATCTACTTGCTATTGCAGTTGAGTTAGGATATGCCAACAATATTGAAATTCATTATAACACAAATACGACTACCTTTCCAAAACGAGGTTTAGAATTGTGGCCTCATTTTAAGTTGGTTGAGATTGCGTTATCAATAGATGATATTGGTCCTAGATTTGAATATCAACGCTATGGCGCAGTATGGGATAAGGCAATAGATAATCTTCAACGATTTTATGATCTACGAGATGCCAACAAAAATATTAAATTACAATTATGCATGACTTCTAATGTGCAGAACTTTTATTATATTGATGAAATGTGCCATTGGATTGCCCAACAAAAATTTGATTATGTATACTTTAATGTACTACATGATGTATGGTATTTTAGTATTGCTCGTTTAAACGATACGGCAAAAAAACTTATATATAATAAATTAGAAAGTTATAGTGGTCCATATGAACATGAAGTTGCAAACTTATTGCAATTTATGATGCAAGGAGAGAACAGCAATTGTACTAAGCTTGTTGAACAATTAAAGAATAGTGATTTACAACGCAACCAAAAATTCAGTGATCATCATAGTGAGATAGCGGCGGCAATTGGATATGAATGATTTTTGTACTGCGCCTTGGACCCACACATTTGTTTCGCCACAAGGTGAACGGCGTCTATGTTGCGCTTCTCGTGAACCTGCGCAGAATTTTAAACAGTATATTGATACTGCTGGTGGCGATGGGCAATTTAATCCGCTTACATTAAAGGATTGGTGGAATGGCGAACATATTAGAGAAATTAGAAAGCAATGGTTGGCTGGTACGGTTCCATCAGCATGTGAAGTCTGCGATAAAAAGTTACTTAATACCAATGTCTATCGTGATTACTTCGGTCACTTGTTTGGTCATCTTAGATCAGATATACAGGCTAATACAGATAGTGATGGATTCACAGCCCTAGAACCTATTTCTTGGGACTATCGTTATAACAATGTATGTAACTTCAAGTGTCGCATGTGCGGAGACATGCTAAGTTCGGCATGGGAAGTTGAAGTTCGTAAAAATGCTATGGTTGATTTAACCAATCCTAAGAACCATTGGATGCAACCAAAGAACCGTCATGCTATTCGCAATTTTACTCGTGATATAGTCATACCAGAGTTCAAGCAAGCTATTGAAAACAAATCTGTACGTGAAATCTATTGGGTTGGCGGTGAACCATTGTTGTATGATGAGCATTGGACATTCATGCGCCGCATTATAGAACTTGATTATGCAGACCAAGTTCGTGTACGGTATAATACGAATTTAAGTTATTGCAAAGATGGTCAAGGAACCCTTTGGGAACTATTAGATAACTTTCCGCATTGGGAAGTTTGTGCAAGTTTAGATGGAACAGGAGCAATTGGTGAGTATATTAGAAGTGGTCTTAATTATGATGATTGGCTCGTTAATTTTGAACGGGGGATACAGCACCAGCGAAATCCTCGTCAAATGCGCGTTGACTTTACTCTTACTTTACCTGGTTTATTTGACATTGCCAATATTATTAATTTGGTGGATACTCTTAATGTTACACTATTGAGTAAGGTTGTATTTGCCTTCTCTCCTGACATACTACTCAGTCCATTGGCCTTGCCTAGAACGGTATTAGAACCGCTTCTAGAGGGCATACAGGAGCGTATCAAGCCACTCATCACTCATCGCACACAAAGTTTATGGGATACGCTAGAACACCTTAAAACTCGCCCCACATTTGAAGAACAGTTTCCCGATACCTATAAGCGAGAAGCAATTAAAGGAAAAAACCATCTTTTAAAATTGGAATCTATCCGCAAAGATGCTAAAATAAAGATGGAAGATATCCTTGTTGGCGATGTCTTAGACTGGTGGAATAATATATGACTGTAGTAATGACTCTTTGTAATCCGTTAGATAAAACGGATGTATTTTCTGTATTCATTGAACCTAATGATACCCAACTTGCCCGTGATTGGGAAGAGGCGTTGTCAATTGAGATACAGCGCAATGCTATTTTGGAAAAGAATTATTGCTGGCATGGTTGGCCAAATGGCGCTAGAAATCTTGAATATCTGACAGGTGAACTAAGTCGTCATGCGCTAAACATCTGGAAGTTTAATGAACTTGGTATTTGGCAAGCAGCAGGTTTGGCGGATGTTGTAATTGAAACAGTATATACACCAGAAACTGTTATGTTACCACTCACTGACGAGAAGGGCAGTGGCGGACCTAATCATGATGTAATGAACATTGTTCATAATCATTTTGAACATCTACAAGGAACTGTTGAAAATCTAAGTTCATATTATAAAATTGCTCCACCTAATATCAAATATAGCATCAGGCAATTAAACAATCTTTGCCATGAAATTGAAACACTTTGTTTAAGTTTGCGCAAACAAAAACATAATCCAGATTGGGTGCGTCCATCGCAAATTACAACATTCTTAAATGCCAAACGATATAATCTAACCGATGAACATCGTCAAGGATTCTTGACCAATGGGCATGATCGTAAGTTTGCTCATGTTTATATGCATTGGACACAAATTGGCAAGACTCTTATGGAAGTATTTCGTGATGAAAACGCTCCAGTATTAGATCAGGCAACATGTGATGCCATCACACATCTTCAATATTATAGTGGAGAATTTGATATTGAGTGGGGGCGAGATGTATGTTATGGCAAACATGATTGGCATACTAACGAACAAGATAAATTCTGTGAATGGTTGAAGCGTGAAGGATATGATCCTCTTGATGCTAATTTAAGTCTAGGTTATCTTGAAATTGGAAAGATTGATCTTGAAATGAGTTTTGGTACAACCGATGTTGCCGAGATTTGGAAAATCATGGGCGATCATCTTGACATTCTTAGTCTTGAAGTAGATGGCAATCATGCCATGTATGATTATTCTTGGACAGATGAGGATCATGAACAGCGTCAGATTAATTATTTGATGCCAGGTTACAACAGCCATAATGTTTGATATCTATTGGTATGATTATGATGATTGCGATGATATTAAAGAACTAATAGCCAAGGCTATTGCTTCTAGTCGCACTGAGTATATTTGGCTATGTCATCTGGCAGTAGATTATTCTCAATTTAATCTGCGATATCTTCCCAACCGCCATCAAGCTAAAATGATGCATGCGTGGGCTAGTCATGATAACCCAGATTGTTTTACAACTTGGTTGATTCCCCTAGAAAACAGTGGCGACACTGTATTTCATAAGGATATATTGCCAATACTTTATCCTGCCATTGGCAAATGGGAATGGAAAAAAGACCCACTCATAGATTATTCTTCTTTTAATTTTAATTGGTTTCCAAGCGTATGGGATTGGCAACTTAATCATGAATTTACAATGCTTGGCAAAGAGCGTTTAAGCTATACCACGCTAGATAGAGGCAGCAATAACATAAAATATCATGCAGCTAACCTAACTTATAGCGGCACTCATTATGATATCTGTTGCATAGACACAAATAGTCACGAATTGCCCACACATGATTATAAAGTAAGGTTGGTTACAACGATGGAAGAATCGTTGAAGTCTGCAATTAAACGAGCAACCAAACCTTGGTTATGGGTAATATCGGATGTTTGTAAGTATGATGAATTTGATTTTGAATGGTTACCAGAAGAAGGCGAAGAACACCAAATTCATTGCTGGCCAAGTGGCACATGTGAAAAGGGCGATACATTTTTAATCCATGTTCCAAGTTATCTTGGCGATTGGAATCCATCATATAACTTTAATCATGCTCCTGTACAACGAAAGCGTTGGCCTGTATATAATGTTGGTGAAAATTGTTTAGCATGGGAGTTGAATAATTCACCTCGCAATACCGCAATATACACATTATACTCTTTTACTGGCGTTATAGATTATCCAGATGTGTGTCTATGGGATAAACGCCCTGTAGTCAGTCTCAATCGCAGTAATAGCAGCACCCTTGTTCCTCGTGATTGCATTGTAGATAAAGAAATATACGAATATCCATATTTGCTTCGTTATCCAGAATATGGTTTTGATATTCCTGTTGATATTATTTTCATTGATAATAAAGAAAGTTGCGCAAACGATAACTGGAATAGATTATTATCTATTCATCCTAATGCAAAGTCAATCAGTGGAATTAAAGGTAGACTAGATGCATATCAGGCGGCAGCATATCAAAGCGATACGCCATGGTTTATTGCGGTGTTTGCCAAGTGTCATATCTTGGATAATTTTGCAGAACTAAATTGGCAACCAGATTTCTGGCAAGAACCTAAACATTATATTTTCCATAATCGCAATCTTAACACAGGATTAGAGTATGGTCACATGGCACCTATTGCATATCATTGTCAACTTATGTACGAAAATAAAGGTGGACTTGATATGACACTTGCGCAGCGTCATACGACTGTGCCGATCACTATAAGTGAAACTAACCTGGAAGGCGATGATTGGTTAACTTGGCGAACCGCATTTCGTGAGGTTATTAAGATACTACATTATGGCAGAGAAAATCCTAGTGTAGAAAATGAATATCGTTTATGGGCATGGCGTAATGTTGCTAATGGCAGCAATGCTTCAATGCAAAAGTTAGCAGTTAAACACGCAGAAGAATATTATGAAGCTTGCGGCGGTGATGAAGATGCACTAATGTTAACCAGCGAATGGGATTGGCTAGGCGAGCACTATGCTCGTCTTATAAAGCAGCCAACACAGTTGTAATAACAGTATCAACTTCTTCATCGGTTAAATGCCAATGGCTAGGAAGACTTATAATACGCTCAGCATTAGTAATATATTCTGCGTAAGGACATGGTTGATAACCATATGATTTAACAAATCCCTCACGATTAAGAGGTCTGGTATAATGACTACTAAATTCAATAGCAGCCGCTTTTAATGCTTGCTTAACATTTTCTTGGCGATGAGGAGCAATAGAAAATGAATAATAATTCCATGTTCCCCATTCTTTACGAATCGGTAAATCTAACTTATCAAGATGCTTACTAAATGAATCATAATATTTTTTGCAGATTTCCATCTTGCGTGGAAGCATTTCTTTATGATATGGTGCCTTGGCAACAAGCGTTACTGCTTGGGTAGATAACATACGAAAATTTAAACCAGGCAATTCTATTTGACCTTTTGGACCAGTCTCTGTTTTGCCCATTGTACAAATCGCACTCATAATAGTTGGATGAATATTCCTACTAATAAATGCTCCGCCGCCAGTACCGCCAAAATTCTTAAGTGGATTGAAACTTAAACAAACAGCATCTGCAATTGTTTGATCATATTTTTCACTACAGATACCAAAACTATGTGCGGCATCAATAATCCATTTGATATCATGCTTATCACACCATGCGCGAATACGAGATAAATCATTGCCTTGCCCATATAAATCAACAGTGATAAGAGTGCTTATTTCATCACCGTATTTGGCATACATCTCATCTAATAAATTAGTATCTAGCAACCAAGATTCGTCAATATCAACAAAAGTTGGAATACAACCAGCCGCAATAACTGCTTGTGCAGTGGCAGCATATGTAAGGGTTGGCAATAGTACACGAGAGCCGCGCTTGGTATATAACGCCATCAGCGAGGCTATGAGGGCGCTTGTACCGCTATTGGTTAGTTCTGCGTTAGCATCATAATAACAATGTTGAATATATTTCTTTAAGAAATCATGTGATTCGCCACTGTAATAATTGCCGCTTAAAAAAACACTGTTCATGCCACCAAGAATATACATCTTGCAGTCATCATATTGCTCTTTTAGATTATAATAAGAAATCATTTAATAAGTTTCTGTATGCCATCTTCTAGACTAACTTTTGGCGTATAACCAAGATACTGAACAGCCATACGAGTATCCATTGCACCACGACGAGGCATATCATCTGCCAAGTCATGTCCACAAGTAATTTCACTCTTGGTCCAAGTCCAATCCTTAATAACATTTGCGGCATATAATAGCGTTCTTGCTTCACCAAAGCTAACATTGGCAATTACTTTATTAGCAGGCATAATAGCAGCATTGCAAATAGCTTGCGTTAAATCTTCTACATATGTAAAATCAAGTTTTGCGGTCGTATCATCAATATGAATAGGTTCATGTTCTGCCGCAGCTTTTAACCATTTGGAGATAACACGATTGTTATCATCTCGTTTGCCATATACAGCAGTGGGACGAATGATTACCCATTGTTTGGCAATATCTTGCACCAATCGTTCGCAGGCTAGCTTTGCCTTGCCATACGCATTAATAGGACGCAGCGGATCAGTTTCTTTAACAGTGTTAATCCAATTGCCATATACCATGCTGCTAGAAATATAAACCATCTTGACATTAGGATAAGCAGTTAGCATATGTAGGGTGCTTTGGATAGCGTTCTTCCATGCTGCTACGCCATCCTTGGCAAAGGATGCCTGATTAGGATGACAAGCAAGGTGAACAATCGCATCTACATCTTGTATGATTGTGCTGCTGCAATCTGCATTGATCCATTCATCATATGCAAATTCCATGTAGCGACCACGAGCAAGATATAAGTCAGTGTTAATAAAGCGAAGATCATCAATGATAGTAACCTTGTGACCACTATCTTTAAGACGCTTTACAACATGATGTCCGATAAATCCAAATCCACCTGTTACTAATATATGCATATTAAACTGCCATTTCTGCTGCGATTGCTGGATGATGTTTATAATTCATCAACCGAATATCTTCCATTTGTGCTGACCATATATCCTTAACATCACTTAAATCAAGATGAGGAAGATCATATGGTTTACGAGAAATTTGTTCTTTAACTTGTTCTATATGATTATTATAGATATGAACATCGCCAAATGTAAGAATAAGTTCTCCAACCGTTGCTTTGATTGTTTTTGCAACAAGATGAGTCAGTAGAGCATAACTTGCAATGTTAAACGGTACACCAAGAAAGATATCAGCACTGCGTTGATACATTTGGCAACTTAGCACATTATTACGAATATAAAACTGCGCAAACATATGACAAGGTGGTAGCGCCATTTGATTTAGTTCAGCAGGATTCCATGCTGTTAAAATATGACGGCGACCAGTAGGATCACGCTGCAATCCATCAATCAATTCTTTTAACTGGTCAATTTCATCATAGTTGCGAACTAACGCACCTTCTTTAAATGGCGGCGTGTTCTCACCTACATAGCGCCAATGACGCCACTGTACACCATATACACGGCCCAAATCACCAGCATAACGAGACTTTGGACGCCAATAGCTTGCGTTAGCATTTGCAGTCCAGATGGTCTTCTTTGCATCATCTCGTGTGCCATACTGTATCTCTGCCAATCGTCGTTCATCGCCGCTACCTTCAATAAACCATAGTAATTCACTTACCATGGATTTCCATGCTAATTTTTTGGTTGTTACTGCTGGGAAACCATCAGCAAGGTTGAACCGCAACTGCTCGCCAAACATACTTAGCGTACCAACGCCAGTTCTGTCCTTGCTTTCAATGCCGTTAAGAATTATTTTTGAACATAGATGATTATAATTTTGCACGTCGTTTCCACACCTGAAATACTTTATCTTTGCCGTAAGTTTCCCAATCCATTTGGAAATTATGTAGTAATTCTACCACATCTACGCTTACATCGCAATTATAATTATCATCAAATGTGGTCAAATATATCTGTTCAAAAAGGTGCTTGGTACTCTCAATAAGTTTGGCACCACCTATGATCCATATATCTTTGTCAGGATTATTTGCTTTTAATACAGCTAAACTTTGCTCAATATAATTGCCATGAATGATAGTGTGAGCATCACGAAAACTATCAACAGGTTGGTTGGTCACTACACAACAATGACGATCTGGTAACGGTTTGGGCATCTTAGGATCAACCCAAGTATTGCTGCCCATTACCACAATATGATTGCGGGTATTAGTTGAGAACCATTGCATATCTTGCTTGTCATAAGGCCAGGGAAGACTTCCGCCTTGCCCTAGCCCGCCATTTTTATCCACAGCAAAGATTGCTTTAATCATTAATCTAACAGTCTATTAGTTTTGCCTTCAACTTCTTCGGCAATGGCAGAAACATTGAGATGAAAATCAACACATTCAATATCATCAGAAAAAACTTCAAGATAATCTTCTATCATGACTTCTATTTCTGGAAAATCTATACCCTTACTAAGGATAGTGTTGATATCAAATACATGAGATTGCCCATCTTTAAAAGTTGCACTCACTGCTTTGATAAAACGAATGGGAACATCCGAAATCTCTAAATCAGATATTAAATGTTCCCATCGGTCAAAAAATTCATCGCTAAAACTATTATCAGGCACTGGTTTTTGTCTTGGTAGTCTTTACAGGAGCCTTCTTAGCAGTAGCCTTTACAACTACTGGCTTGTCGCCCTTTAGTTCATTAAGCTGTGACTGCATCGCTTGCATAGTCTGCATCATCTGCATCATAACCGCAGTCATATCAGGAGCGGCTGGCGCTGGTGCAACTGGTGCGGCTACAGGAGCAATACCAAGTTCTTCTGCGCTGACACTTTCGCTGACGAACGCATCAGTTGTGGCATTCTTTGCAGGGTCAGCAAATCCTTGCTGATTTTCCATGCGTTCAAGGCGAGCAACTGCTTCTGGTCCCTTGCCAACCTGTCCAAGAAGCTTGTTCAATTCGTCAAGACGAATATTGCTCTTGCTGTTTGGAGTAACCTGTACATTGGCTGCTGGAACACGCTTTAGATAATTTTCAGCACTCAATGCCTGTAACATATTCATGCCATCGCCCATCATGCGACGTTCTAGAATATCACGGAACTCATACGCCTGCTGTCCTTCGTCACTTTCAAGTACCTTCATGACATCATCATGATACTTGCTTGGCATGATATCACTATAAATGACAACTGCCATGTGATTTTCTTCGCCGCTTAATTGACGCTGTACAATGATAACTTTCTTACCATTGACGCTTCCTACATGTTTAAAAAAACTCATTGATTTACTTCCTCTGTTGTTTGTTCTGGTTGTGGATTGTTGGCAACAATAAATGCCTTTACTTTATCATAAACCGCACCTACACTTGATAACTCATCTGCACGAAATGCTCCACGCTGTGCGACTGTTTCCACAATTTGAACCAAAAATGCAATATCAGTGATGGTAATGCTTGGTGGGGTTGCAGCAACTTCGGTGGTTTCTTCTGTCATAATAATCTCCAATTTATATTATTTAAGCATAGAAAAAGGCTCTGAAAAATTTTCCAGAGCCTATTCTTTTAAAGATTATTAATCTTCGTAATAAGCATGAATACCGAATGGTGGTTCGATGGTCTTGTTATACTTGTTATGGATAATCCATACAGTATCACAATAGTTTTCGTCACCCCATGAACCATATGGTTCGCCATCGGTAAACACGATAAAGAGTTTTGGATTTACATCCTCGTTCTTCATCCACTTCCAATTAACTTCAAAGTCAGTGCCACCAAAACCCTTTGCTTCATAGTTGATGAGATCATCACCATCAGCAGTTGTATATTCTACTGGATTATGGATTTGCGTATCAAAGCACCAAATCTTAACCTTGTAATCATCATAAGATTGCATGATGCCGTTGATTTCGCTAAAGAACGCATTCAACTGTTCATTGCTAATAGAGCCAGAAGTATCAATGGCGATGCAAACATCAATAGCCTGATCCTTGCGCATGTTAGGCAGAACAAATCCTTGCGAGAACATCTTCTTGTTCGGAATAGTCCACGTATAATCATTCTTAATGGTGGACTGGATTTGTTGCGTAATGAGTTCACGCCAGTTGATTTTAGGCTGGGTGAGTTCATTGATCATGCGCTTGACATTGCCAGGAACATTGCCAGCGCCTGCGGATTGTGCAGCAGCAAGCATTGCTTCCTTGAACTCGTCCTTGATAGCCTGACGCTCTTCTTTGGACAGCATTGGACGACCCTTGCCATCCTTATCACCATCTTTGCCTTCGCCATCGCCGCTGCCTTGTCCATCTTTTTCAGGGTCAAGATGGTCATCAAGTAACTGGTCAAGCAAATCTTCAATGTTGATTTTCTGTGCGTTCTTGATCAGGTCATCATACACCTGTTCAAAGTTCCAGTCATCATATTTGCGATCATACAGAACAGGCACAACGGTAATTTTTTGACCAAGATTGTACTTGATGCAATCAGCATTAACCACATAGTCCATTGCAATGTTAGCAAGGTCTTTCTGCTTACCCATGCCACGGTTCATATGGTCATAAGCGCAGTGAAGCAACTCATGGCAGAACAAGAACATCATTTGGTTAGTAGGAAGCTTGAGGATGAAATCGCTGTTGTAATAGAAATGGCGACCATCGGTTGCGGCAGTGGTCAGCCAGCTATCAGCATTGACCAACTTGAGCCGCATGGCAAGATTACCAAAGAATGGTTGTTTGAGCACAAGGGCAATACGAGCCTTGAGAATTGCCTGACGAGCATCATAGTCTTTCTTCTCGTCAATGGTATCGCTGAGTTGACCAGCGCCTGGTTGTTTCTTAGCCATGTCACGTTCTCCTATCAATATATACATCATACCATAAATGTATGGGTTGTCAAGCACTTTTTTCTAAATAAAATCATGGAAAATGCCATAAAAATACATACTTTTGAAAATTATAAGAATGAAAAAAATCCTTTTGATGTTTTACATTTCGTAGATTTTGTTTACCATAATACCTGCGAAGATATCTTTAACGAAGATGAAAGAATATGTCTGATAACTGTGCAGTACTTTCAAGAAATCACTGATATTGATACTATTAGAAATTTTTTAGAAAGAAATGATAATAATAAAGTTATATTTTCACATTTTCTAGAGTCTTCATCATTAATAATGAAGCAATTTAAGATTTATAATTTTCAAAAATATATTGATCGTGGACAAATTTCTATTTTAATTTCAGCAGAATTTGAACATCCTAAAATTAAATCCTGTAATATTGATTGTTTTTCTGATTATGTATGTGGTAGCACTGACAATATTAACATTTCATTAAGGTATTTTGATAAAATTTTTGAAAATAAAAATAAACCATATAAATTTCTTTACTTAAATGGCAAAGACACCTCGCATAGAATAGATTTATATCATATTTTAAATAGTAAAAATTTAATAAAAGATTCTCTATTTTCCATGACTAGACCGATAAATTTAAATTTTCCAAAAACTGTTTTGCCAGATGCCTATCAAGATTATTTCAACGATGAAAATTTTTATGTACAATTAGGCAGTAAAAAAATATTTAATACCTATGGATGGCCAGATGGATTATTAAATCCTATTTTATATACTGATACATATTTTTCAATAGTTGCCGAGACTGAATGTTATAATACTATTCATCCATTTATAACAGAGAAAACTTTTAAAGTGCTGTTAATGGGACATCCATTTATGATTTTTTCTTCGCCCTATTTTTATAAACATTTAAAAAATCTTGGATATAAAACTTTTAATGGGTTGATTGATGAAGAATTTGACAATATTACAGATGATGCTGCACGATTAACTTATTTTGCCAATTCTGTTGAAACTTTGTGCAATGGAAATCTAGAAGAATTTTTAATTAAATCAAAATCTATATGTGAATATAATAGAGAAGTTTTTATAGATCATGCGGCAAAATCTCATTTAAAAAATTATGCTTCTATTTTAAATTTTATAAAAAGTATATAAAATAGGGGAGCAGCTTCACGGTCTGCTCCCCTATAACTCGCCCTCACTGATGGAGAACGATGGGGCGAGGATTAGTCACGCACAGCGGCGAGGATATAATCGCCGTTCTTTGCATGATATTCCTTGTAGTTCTTCATCTTGCTAGTCTTCATCGGCATCTTGTAGTTACGAAGAATAGTAGCAAGCATCATGACTTGCAATTCCGTATCCATGTTATCAAGGAAGAAACGGAACACATTGTCAAGTTCCTCGTGCCACTCATTGTTGTCCGCATCCTTCATGCGCTCGCCGCCACGCTTGTCAAACGAGTCCTTCAACTCATAGCAGCAAGATACGGTGAGCGAATACTTTGCGCCGATATCCTTAGCCTTGAGTTCCTTAACCTTGCCAGACAAGATGTCAGAAGGATTAGGCATCTGCGAAGCAACCTTACGGTGTGCAGCAAACTTGAGTGCAACACCTTCGCCAACCGTACCAGACACAAGATCGTTAAGTTCGGTATCGTTAAGGTCTTCTTGCAGCAACTCGCTGACGAATGACCATGAACGAGGCGTAGCAAACGATGCACCTGACGAACGAGGATCAAAGTTGAACAGATCGTTCTTGTTGCAAGTTACATATGCAACCACGTCAGGATTGATAGCATGGTTGATAGCCCAATCATTCCACGACTCAAAGTCAACACGCAAGTTCAAGTGAACAAAGCGGTTAGCAAGTGGCGAAGGCATACGATACACAACACCACGATCAGTATCACGGTTACCAGCGGCAACGATAACAACATTGTCAGGAAGTTCGTAAGTGCCAACGCGACGATTAAGAACCAACTGGTATGCAGCAGCCTGAGTAGCAGGAGCAGCAGAGTTCATTTCGTCAAGGAACAGGAAAACCACAGGATACTGTGCAGCTTCTTCCTTAGAAGGAAGATCAGGCGGAGCATTCCACATAGCGTTGCCAACGGTAGGATTGTAGTAGAGAACGCCCTTCAAATCGGAAGGGTCCATGAGTGCAAGACGCAAGTCATACAACTTACCACCCATGCTTTCGCAAAGGTCTGCAACTAGTTCGGACTTGCCGATGCCAGGTGCACCCCAAAGGAACACAGGACGCTTGCGACGAGCGCAAACCATGACCTCACGCTTTGCAGCAGCAAGGGTAACAGTACGCACTTCTGAAAGTGCTTCATTCGGTTTAGCCATTTTGTTTCTCCATCAGTTGACTATAAGATTAATATAACAGATTATTTGTAGTTGTCAAGCACTTTTTTATGCTAAAAGTGAATTATCTCCACGCCGAACCAATTCATTATAAATGATGATTTTGCCATCTTGAATGGTCTTATCTTCAAGAATAAGTTCATTGTGATATTCGGCGCGTTCAATGAGTGCATATGCATCAATCAAACCAGCAGTGCTGAAAAACCGCACACGAATTTTTGCAAGGATTTTACGAAAGAAATTCATAATGGTCTCCTATTAGAGTGCGCCTGTCCAACGGATGCAGTCAAGTTTACCTTCAAGAACATTGCCACGAGCAAAGTTCATAGCAGGAGCCTTCCACGATGCAGGTTTCAAGATATCGCCTGCACGGAACTTTGGACCATCCTTCTTGACCACGAAAGAATGAACAGAGTTTTGCTTGATGATTTTGAAATATTTGTTGCCTTCCTCAATGCGGATAGAGGCATCAAAATCCGTAATCATTTGCTGAACATGTGGTTCAGATGCACGATTGCCCCACCAAGCAAGATAATCGGCTTTAGATTTTTCAACAAGAGCGGCGAGACCAGATTGCATATCCATGAGAAATCTCCGTTACGCTGTTTATATTCTTACAATATCACAAAATTGGAAGTTGTCAAGCACTTTTTTAGTGAATGGCCATTTTATTGCTTCTTTGCAAAGATAATTATAAAGATACAGCCCAAATTGTCTTGACGATCCTGCACCTTCAAAAATTAAGAACTCGCTAACACTATAACCAATGCGCCATGCGCCAGATGTGCCAATGTCCATCCATGTGTATTTTTCGTCTTCATCAGCCATGTCTTGCTCTCTATCAATTGATTATAACTTAATATAACACGGATTTAGGCGTTGTCAAGGGTTATTTTTTAGCCCCGTCCGTGAGACCAATTGCCACACATTCGTCGGGGAATTTAGCCCACATTTCCGTGATAAGAGCAGCACGGGATTCCTCAATACCAGGAATTTCAGCGATTTCGCTGAGGGTGATGATTTCTTCAACATACTGGGAAAATGACCAAGAATTGCGCATCGCCGTGCTCTCCATCAATTGACTATAACTTAATATAACATAGATTTAGGAGTTGTCAAGCATCTTTTTTGATCCGTACATAATGCAGGCGAGTCTGGTTATTGTCATCATGCTTATGAACACGGGCTGTCAAATTAATGACAGTTCCACGCTCCAATTTCTCGCTAAGAGGAAAACATACGAGACAATTGGCAGCGGTAGTGATAGCAGTATGATACCACTTGTTATAATTGGCACTATACACCGCCGATTTAACGGTAACTTCTTCAAGAATATTGTCACCAATCTGACCAATATGGCGGCTATTTTCTGCCATAATACGAATTTCATCCTGTGCTTTTTCACGCCCGACAGCGTTGGCATAGGAGTTTGGAACACTGGCAACCAGTGCCAAGGTCTTAAAATCCTTTTTGTTAATCTGCTTTTGTTCGGTCAACAGAACCAAATTTCTCCAATAATCATGAAGAGTGCCAGCAACAAGTTCAATCATCTTGCTATCAAGATAATCAAGAATTTCATCAGCAACGATGTCATCTTGTGGCAAAGTGGTAAAATTTACCATCTCTGGATTGAGAAATTCACGCATAAGAACGCCATTTGCCAATTCACCTTCTTTGGCATCATAACGCTTGATATACTTGCCGTTAATGCGCTGAGCAGCTACTGCGGCAGACATGGCATCTTTGAGAGAAATGGTATCAGTCATTGCTAGTTTCCTTTTGCTTCTTACGATTATAACTGCCTTTGCCTTTTTTGGCAAGAACTATTCGCTGACGATACAGCGGTTTCGCTAATTCTCTTGCTTCTGCGCTGCGCATTGCCTTTCTCCATTGCTTATATTTTGAATATAACATGGATTATATATCTGTCAAGAGTTATTTTTTGTTAAAGTATAATAAATTTTCATACCATTTTCCATATACGGCATAAAGTTATTTCTAGAAATCCATTCTTGAAATTTATTTTCGTCATATAAAATTCCAAGTTCATTAAACAAATTAAGTCTATAATTAATATCGTTTATAAAATCATATAATTCACATGATATAATTTTATCATCGTTGATAGCGGTCGTCCAAATATTGTTATTTTTAAGAAATAGATTTATTAAAAAATCTATAAATGAATTTTCGTAAAACCCATCTTTATTGCAGGATAACCGCAACGATAGCCATACTTTGCTTTCTGGTTTTATCTGGCTTATATAAATTATCTTGTATATATTGTCATCAGTTAAGAATATAGAAGGATGATTATGTGTGCCATACCATAAATTATTGTTTGATAATTGTTCAACTTTTCTATTAAATTCTTCTATGTTTTTTATTTTAAGTTCTTTATGCGTTGGACTATCAACTGCATTTGTATTATAAAAATTTAATGGCTCGTTGTTCAAGAGTGTACATAAGATGCCACCGCATCCATTGTCGGAAAAAGAAACAATGTTTGTCATTTTATATTTACATCATGACATATTTTTAATAGCTTGTCCTAGATTTCCGTCGCATAGTTCTAGCATCATTCCAAGTTCGCTATCCATTAAGAATAACTCGCCTTTGCTCATTTGATAAAACCAAGGTGAATTATGAAAGCGATCCATGAGAACTAATTCTTGACCGTTTATCTGATACTTTTTTCTATCAATATTATGTTGATGAAATTTATAACCAGCGTTGCGCATTAGATCAAATGCTGTATTATTAAGTCTAAAACCAAAGTTCTTATTGTTATTATACCAATAAAGAATAAAGATATTTTTCTGATTTATATGTGGAATGAACGCATCTTCGCCATGTGCTAAATGATATAATTCATGCGTCCATTCGGTTTTTGACTTTTGTGTCATTTTGTAGGATAAACAGCAGCGCCACTGTTTAATAACACGACACTAAAACGAGTTGTTTTGAATTGCGTGTTAAGTTTTTTGCAAAGGTTGATTGCATGACCTGGATTTGAGAAACTGCTTTTCTTATATTTTGGTCCACCATATTGTGCCAACATAGAAGTAGTTTTAAGATTTACAGGTTTATTATCCAAGAAAATTGCCCAAATACCTTCGCTAGCCAAAACTTGTTCTGACTTATATGTTTGTTTATTAGTTATTTCTAATAATACTTGAGGCTTTGGTCTTGACATAATTGAATATTCGCTAAATTATTTAGTCTGTTAAAAACAGGCTTAAAATTTATCTCCAATCAATTCTATTTCAAGAACGCTAGAATTTGCCAAATTTTCTTCTAATTCTGCATTCTTGTTTTCAAGTTGCAAAACATAAGCCAGAACATCAGTAAGTTCTCTCGTAACATTGGCAATAGTTTCTTTATCAAACACTAATCCATTGCCAACAACATTTTGACCGCGATTGATAAATTCTCTAATATGATGGGTATTAGGCGGTCTCATTGTTCATGATCCTTAGTCGTTCTTGCTGTTCTAGCTTGGTCTTAAACGGACCTTCATACTCATAGCGTTGAAGTGTAATCAACTTTGGAGTAAATTCTGGAACATAAGTCTTGTTATATTTTATGGCATAATAACCAGCACAGAAATAAGAACTGCTCTTATCATTCTTAGTATAAATTGGAAGTTTAAGCTTTACATTCCATAGAATATTATGCGGCGTATGATTAGTAGGAAAATCATATACAGTATTTTCAACTGAGGGTTTTGCTTCACGAGAGCGACGAACAAATGTAATTCCTTTTTCAGCAACCATTTGCTGCATATCTGGAAATACTTCTACACTATCATCAACAGTGCAGCGAACGCCACTCGTGGTTTGCGCAATGTTTCCAATGCGTTCACCCTTATCGTTTTCAATAACCCAAAAACGATTTTCTACAATATTTTTAGCCTTGAGTTTTGTCATCTTTGACCTTTCCTTCAATCATATCCATAAGTGAATTATATTCACTCCGAACTTCAATGAATGATGCCCATCCAATAGCGGCAACAATATCCATTAAAACACGGTCGTGATCTACATTCCAGTATTCATAAATTTCAAATAAAAATACAGTAAGAATTGCCCATGGAAAGTATTTTACAAAAAAATTACGCATGTGTGGTATCCTTTACAAGTGGTTTGCTAAGAATTTCAGCAAGTGGTTGTACATTTTCACTAAGACGAACTAGTTCATATTTGCCACAGAACTTCATAAGATGCGTACCAATCTGTGACTTAGACTTAGGCTCAATTGCAAGCAATGCCTCATCAATCGCATTGCGAATATCTTCGGGCTGAGCAGTCAAATCAACTAGAACACGGTTTTCTTCATAACGGTCAAGCACACGATGCTCTACGCCATTATGGTCAACCCAACGCTGCAACATCATATTATTCCAAGCCCAACCACGCTTATCGCGGTCAGCATAAGCCTCAACGAGACCAACCTTCTTGGTACTGCCCTTGGTACGAACACCAGGATATGCAGTCATAATATGGTCAGTAGGATCGCCACGCATGCACTTCTCAAAAAGCACAAACTTAGGATCGCCAATTGTCTTGAGTTCATTAGTCTTTTTATCCTTAACTGGCTTGCCATTATCATCATAGAAGCCAGTGGTTGTAATATAATTGTTGCTCAAACCATTATAAATGGTTACCTTGTCACTGAGCAACTGATGAAAGTCACTATCATTGGATAGGATAATATGTTCATCATTAGGATGCAGCGCAGTCCAACGGGCAATAATATCATCTGCATCTGCATGTTCAACTTTGATGATGCTACAATTAGAACGATCATTAATCCAGTTAGTGAACTCTGAATAAACTGCCCAGAACTCTTTATCTTCTTCTGCTTCACGTACAGACATCTTGGCTTTAATATCAGCACGATTTGCTTTATATGTGCCAGTATGGTCCTTGCGCCATGAACGACTTTCAAGGGCAAAGATAACATGATCTGGCTTATACTGACGCTGCATCTTCATGATCGCATTGAACATGATATGCAACGCCAGACCAATCTTTTGCCAAGTGTCAGCGCCACGGGGAGTACTATGGCGAGCACGGGCAAACAGGTTCGCTGTGTCTACAAGAAGATATTTCATGATATTAATATAATCTCTTATTATGGATTTGTCAAGAGTTTATTTAAATTCGCTGCGACCATCGCCTAAATCGGTTCTGGTTACATAGCGGGTGTTATCCATATTAGGTGGATTTTGCGCATTGGAATTAATAATATTGCGGGCTACATCATTGAGCCAAGCATCTACTAGGTCTTCGGGATTAACACCGCGATAACCGCTTTGGCGCAGCATTGCAATAAACTCTGCATTCCAATCTAATTCCATGCTACCCATACTTGGGTTTTTTGGATCAAAGTCAAATCCAAGAACAGATACACGAGGTTCTTCTGATTTTTTTTCTTCTACTTTAGGTTCCTCAACAACCTTTTTAACTCGTGGTTTACGAGGTTTCTTAGGTTTTGGCTCTACGATAGGTTGAGTAGATACCAATGGCGTATCAACTTCTGCAATCACAGCAGAAACATCAGCATCATTAATCTTTGTTGATTTACCAAATAGTTTGTTGAGGAATCCCATAATATTACCTTATTGTTGCCAGCACTGGCGTTGACGACCTACAAAATTGCCCCATGCATCATACACGGGAACCATGCGGCAGAATGTTTGTGGTTGATATTGCTGATACTGTTGCTGATTTTGTTCAGCCATGCTGCCCAAAATTCCGCCAACGATCAGTCCACCGACCAATGGCGCAACCCAATTTCCACCACCACCACCGCCACGATATTCACGGTGTCCATAACGACGCCAATCATCGGCATGTGCTGTCGTTGCGGAAACTAATGTAAGGGATGTAAGTAGGATAGCTAGGGTCTTGCGCATGGTGGTTCTCCAATTGACTATAATCAATATAACATATTTATTGGTCTTGTCAAGGGGTTAATTTAATCTATTACGGTGTTTTTCTTCATATTCTGCGATAACTTGAAGAGCATCCGTAGTTAAAACGGCAACTCCATCATGCATATCTTCGTCAACTGGTATCTCGGCGTCCAAATATTCATATATTTCAGAGACTGGGATTTCTGTCCTACCCAATAGGGTTTGATCCCTAATATATTTCAGGATAAGATATTCAATTTCTTCTTCTGTTAAATCAAGTTCAAGTTCAGGGTCTAGTTCCATTTTGTTCCTCGTGAGTCATTGATAGCAGAACTATATAATGGTTCCATGCTTCTGCAAGTGCTGGATGCTGTTGTTGAAGTTTTACCTGATCACGCCACGGAACCCTAAAAAATGCATCATCAGGATCAATATTTCCCATCGTCAAAAAATCTTTTATTTTTTCAACACGGTTAAATTCAAATTCTCGCCAACCAGCACTATCACGAGGGATTACGCGACCTGTGTCGTATTCAAAATCTTCGTCCATTATCTGCTGCTTATAATGTATTGAACGATGACTTCACTTAACCGCTCACCTAAATTTTCACCATCATTGATGACATGAAGTTCATTGAACAAACGATCCTTATGATTGTCATAACGATGAAACTCTACAATATATCCACCATTGGCAACATGAAGTTTCATATTGATACCATCAGCACCAATTCTATCTGGACCGCCTTTTCCTATCGTTTTGGGACTTGCATCCATGTATATCAAGTTTTGCTGTTCTGGTTGTGATGCTTCCCAAGCCTTCTTCGCTTGTTTTTGAAACCATTTATCAAACCATTTCATTGGAACTGCCTTTCAATATCATCTTCTCTACAAGCCTCGCCATATTGCGTTTCAATAATAACCAGTGGTTCCTTGCCAATGTTTACAACTTGATGCCAATAGCCCACTGGAATTTTAATAGTTTCACCTACTTGTAAAACTTCGGTTCGGTCATTATACATAGTATCGCTATGATTTGTAACAATCCTGGCAACACCACTTTGGACTACCCAAAATTCACTGCGCTTTTTATGTTTTTGATAACTTAAACAATGGCTTGGTTTTACAACCAGTTGTTTTACTTTAACATTGCCAGTATCATATAGGACTGTAAAATGTCCCCAAATTCTTTCTTCACTAATCATTATACTTCTCTCTTTGCATAGGTAGCTTCATTGCAGCAAACGCTGCTGCTTCATTATTATGAAATTGTATATTAACCTTGTCTAAACCGCAAGTTAAAAATGTAAAATCTTCGCCATATTTGTAACCTGCTTCGCCCATAGCATTGCAGATAATACAAGCGGCTTCTACATCCTGATAGTTGGCGTTTAACGCACCGAGTTCATCAAGGTATTCTGGACCAGTTTTGTATCTGGTTCTGGTAGTTAGTGCTTTACTTGGAAATTCAAGTATCAAGGGTTTTTTTGACATATATATGCTAACATAAAAAAACTTACATTCTCTTCATCTGCAAACATAACAGGCAATTCTTGCCCATTATCAAGTTGAAGAAACACATAATCTTGACCGTTACGCAATCCATAATGGTTAAACATATCTTTTAATTGAGACATTGCTATATTGCGTTTATTCCACAGCCCATATCTAGGCGTGTTTTTTAATTTTGCAAGCGGAAATCTTGCAATTTTATTTTCATCTTTGTTATAAAATGAAACATCTAAGTTTGGCACTGGCAATAGTCCGTTAATTACTGAACAGTTCCAAACGACTTCTCAGCGTAAAGTCGTTCATCAATATCCCAGTTATTGGGAATCTTCTCACCACGACGCACTCGTTCAAACTGCGAATACGCATGGGTACTACGCTTATAAAGGTCTGCCTCATTAAAGGCAAAGCCATATTCTACACAAAAAACCTTGAAATTTTCAAGGTCGTTAAAAACACGATTTACATTTGAATTACGAATCATTTGTTTTCTCTTTTATTAGAGGTTAATATTAATATGGACTTGCCAGTGCCATAGTTTTTATATTAGTCTACTTTTTTGTTATTGTCAAGTAATTTGTTATAATGATTGATAGCTTCTTGAAGTTTATTCACGCTTTCACGAGATAATAATACATCATCCCACATCAATTCTGCCCCAAAGATATACTTTAATGCTATCCAACAACGATTTAAAAATGATCTCCAATTACGAGCCTGAACATCAATAATAAAATCTGGTGGAAGTTCATCCCAATTTAATACCGTGACACGAACAACATGCTCTGGTATAGAACACTCACATTCTAGATATACAATTTTATCTTTGGGGTCTAACATTTTTGCCTCTTATGAATTTGCTGGAATTAAGTATTCATACTTAATCAACCCGCTATCTACGGTGATCTTAGCTACACCATCATCACTAAACTGGATGCTCTTGTCGCCTTGTAGATTAAGAATTGAAATGAAAAGATTAACTGGCCATGACCATCCTTTAGTCAAAGTTCCCGTTACTTCACTCTGGAATACAAAGTTACCAGCATGAGTTGAAACATCGCCAAAGAAGAACTTTAAGTTTGTTCCTTCTGTCTTGGCAATGAATGATTTTTCTTCACTATTTGCCTGTGCCTGAAACTTCAATCGCTGAATGTTGGCGACACTTGGTTCCATTGTAATGTTCCAATTTGCGCCACGAAACTTAACAGTCTTCAATTTCTCGTTAATAACTTCGGTAGTCATAAAACGATAATCATTCTTGAAGTCACCGNCTGCATTTTCAAAATGAATACTGGTAGGAGAATTTACACCATTGCGCTGATCACGCTTGATTTCAATAGTAGCATCTTTTGCATATTCTGGAATATTAAGAATAGTGTTCAACTTGCTCAAATTTGGCATACCAAACACGCCAGCGAAATCTGGATTTACTTCATTGAACTTGGCGTTCAAAATAACCTTACGATCTTCGCTAACACTTTCAATCTTGGTTTCAGTAGCATCGCCAGTAATCTTGACGATATCAATAGCACCAGTGGAAAGCGTATGATGAATAATATCTGTTAGAAAGTCTTTCATTGATTTTTTCCTTTGTTGATTATACTATCAAATTTTAGATTAGCTGTCAATAATTTCTGCCCATGCACCACTGATTTTATTCCGTGGTAATGGCTCAGCATTGCCTTTTTGCATCACAATATAACTGCTTCGCACAGGTTGCAAATTATAATTTACCAATACAAACCCAAGTTTTTCTAGTTCGGCAATTATAAAATGATAATCTAAGCAACTATATTGATAATTTATAGATGCAACTTGCGCCCATGGTTGATCATATGGCATAAAGTTAAACACAAACTTTCCGCCATCGTATAAAAGTTTATGAACTTGTTTTCCAATTTCAATGATATAATCTTCATTTGCTGAAAAAAATTCGTTGAAACAATATACTAAACCAAAACTATTATGCGGCAAATCAATAACATTATTATCTGCTATCTCATATTTTCTTAATCTGCGTGTTGCATAAAACTCATTGTCAAGCGAAGCCGATGCTTCTATACAGATATCTATATATCGGTCAGCAACATAAAGAGGCTCGGCAGCAACGGCGTGTGGTAAAAACTGTCCTATGCCTGGAAATAATTCCAATGCTGGTATATTATTGCCAATATACGGCGCAAGAATGCCTATTAATTTCTCAATATCATGTTCATTAAAGAAGTTTGCCTTAACAAATTCTTTTCTCAACTCTAATGTTTGATTTTTTAATTTCAACATCCTTACGCTGTTTAAATCTTTGAAAATTGTTCGCTGCTGTTCTAACTGATCTTCTAAATTTTTAACCAGTTTATCATAGCAATCTGATGCTTCCTTGAAGATATCAGCTTGTTCACGAAATCTTCTTTGGGCAAGTTTTAAATTGTTAAGATGAAACTGAGTTTCAAATATATCCATTATTCAATCTCAAACAAACTGGTAAAGGTATTGGTGATATTAGTTGCATTAGTAATATCCCAGTTTAACACATCAAGTAGATTTTCTACCTTTTGCGTCACGATGGTATCTTCCATCTCTTGCTGAGCAAATGGCATATCCTTGAACCATTGTGGAATACGAGATTCATCGGTTGGATAACCAATACTAGTTAATCCAAGTGGGTTATCTTTTAACTTGCATACAATGGTTTTCATGCCATCAGTGATCTCAATTGAACGAGAATCGCTGTGCATTCTGCGGAGATTATTCCAGTTAATCGCCGCACGAACATGACCTGGCATATTAGCTTTACCTTGTTTCTTTTCTAATGCACCATAATAAGTTAGCTTATTGACTCGCTTTGGAGTTCCTTTTTCCCAACTTGGCAGATTTTTGAAAGTATATTTGAACTCACGCACTTCTTCAATAATTTGTGTACGTTCTGCGCCATCCAAGACTTTTTTAAGAATATCACTTAGAAAATCTTGCACAATCTTTGGAGTATCCGACCGTTTAAGATCAAGTCCCATTGCTTTGACCTTGCCTGTCTTGCCTTCAATATCAAGTCTTTTATTTTCAAGATCATAGATAAGAACAGCATATCGCTTCTTAGTAATAAACAATCCACGAGATGCTACAAGTTCACGACCGCCCTTGATGATAGCACCAAGTTCTGGAGTAGTGTGAAATGCTTCGTACATGAACTTTGGAAAGGTCATATTGACCTGTTCACCAATAGAATCATATAATTGAACGCAAATTTCCTTATTCCATTCCATGCGACCTGCGGCAACCTCGCCTTTAATAGCTGGCCATGCAGAAAAGTAAACAGAATCGGTATCGCCATAGATAATGCTTTCGCCAACATGATCATATGTTCCCATAATCAATTGATTAACTGTGGCATCCATATGCTTTGCAATCGTGCGACCACATAGAGTGGTGCTTTGTCCGATGCGTTGGTCAAAGAAGCGACAACCTGCATTAAGAATAGCGCCATAGAGTGAGTTCAAGTTAATCTTTTTAACCAACTGACGCTTATCCCAGAAAGCAATTTCTTTTGGGTCTTTGGCTTCTTTCTTTTTAGCTTGCAATTCTTTACGCTCTGCATACCAACGCTCTAGCAAACTTGGAATTACGCCCTGATGTTCAAGGTTAAAGATAGTTCCATTTGCACTCAACGCCCAAGGAGCATAGTTGTCAAAGATCATATCAAAGATTTCGGCAGCACTGTAAACTTCGCTTTTACCATTTGTCCAATCAATGGTAATTTCTACGCCAATATCACGGCGCATAACTGCTTCATATTCTAAGGAAGCAAATAAACCTTCCCATGCAGCAGCAAATGACTTGCCATCATCCATCTTTTCTTTAATATAATTGTCAGTCATGACAGGACGCAATTGCCCTACAACTGTTTCTGGCCCCATGTTAAGAGCACGAATAACAGATGGATACAGTGAGTTAATATCAATTGCGCCAATCCAATCATGCAATCCTTTCTTAGGATACGCAACATAGGCACCAGCAACCTGTGTATTGATTTCATCGCTGCGAGGACGGCGATTAGGAACTACCAAGCCGCGACGATGCGCTTCATTGATGATTGCCTGATCTGTTACCGCAACTGCGCCCATCGTTGTTTGCAGCAACACAGTATTATCATGCGCAATTTCGTTTGCCAGATCAAGAAACCGCAGTTTCTTATCTAACTTATTAAGAAGTGCAACGTCCTGACGAGAGTATTCTAAGAATGTTTCATAATCACGGTTATATAACTGGTCAAGAGAACCTTCATAGGCGGTCTTGCGCTCATTCAATTCATATTCACCGATAGCATCAAGACTATAAGAATGACGCTCTTCATAGGTATACTTTTGGTAAAGCAACATATAATCTAGATGAACTCGTCCAACCAAATCAAAGGTTTTGCTTAGTTTTCCATACTTTTCATATTCGCGTTCTTTTGGATATTGATCCCACAAACAGAAACGACGAGTATCATCCTTGCTCAATACACGAGCAACGCGATTAACAGTATAGGGAATATCAAACCCTTCACTGTTCCATCCACTCAGTACATCTGCGTCATCAATAAGTTCTAAAAAGGTAAGAAGTAAATCACTTTCCTTTTCAAAGATAAAAGTGTTTTCAAACTTGGCTGCAACTGCGTTAGCCTCATCCATTGTCATGGTCTTTGGCGGCAATGCAAGCGTAATTAACTGATCCATCCAGTCAAGATACACTGTAATAGCAGTAATCTTAGTGAATGGATCATCGGGGGTACTGTATCCACGGACACTATCAAAGTCCGTCTCAATATCAAAGAAAGCTGTTTGTAGCTGTGGCGAATCTTTGCCTAGATAATTTTCTGCCAAACAACGAAATGTTTGGTTAACATCGGCTTCAAATAATTGTTTACCGCTATGTATTGAAAGTTCTTTACGAAAATCACGGCTACTGCGGCAACTTACACGACGAACAGGAGTATCATAGATACTCTTGAAACTCCCGTTCTCGTCTGCATAATAGAATACATAATTTATCGGATAGTCTTTATAGATGCGTTTACCATCTACTCGTTCTACAACGAATACTTTTTCGTTCTTTCGGTCAAGTAGTGCATCTACATAAGCCATCGATTATTCATTATCCAAGTTGTTGGTGCTATTCAAAATGCTTTCAATGATATCAAGGTCTTCACGAGCCTTGTCAAAGTCACGCTTCTGTGCCATCTTAATTGCCTTTTTAAGGATAGATGGCTTAATATTCATTTCTTCTGCGATAGCACTAATGGTATCGTTAAGTCCACCAGTTAATACTTCCACCTCAGTCATCACTGAGATACTTTCTGTCATCAATTGTTTAAGTTTCGTGCGTTCCTCTGCACTAAAATTCCTAGTCGCCACTTTTTTCTCCTTGCTTGTAAAGTTCTAATAAGGTTTGGTATTGTTCATATGCATCCTTTAGCGTAGGATACTTTTCTGTGAAATATGGATCATCTGCGATAATCATCATCTTATCTGCAATCATCATAACAGTTTTATATAATTTATCAAGATTTATTTCATTATGATTGGTTCTAATAATTGCATCACCTTTATCTTGTGGTGTAATTTGCAATTCTTTACCAGTTATTGATACTGTTGGACTTCCAGTAGATGCCCAACTCAGGGAACCGCTATTTGATAGATATCCAGCACTGCCATTGTTGCCACCACCGCCACCGCCCCCACTGATTAGATATGAGTTCGGTGAACCAATAGCACCAATTGCAGGAGTGTATGTAGTTGTTGAGCCAGCGGCACCAATTGTAGTATAAACTATATTAGATTGATTTGGGACGGTTTTGACGGTCATGCTTTAATTTAGCAGCAAAACGATCTGGGGTCAATTTATATTTTGCAATAAATGCATTATGCAAGTCTTTTGGATCAATTTCAAATGACATTGATATATCTCTCATCAAATCATCAATACTAGAATAATCAATCTTTTCAATCTCACCAAGCTGACTTACAAGTCTGGCAACTGCATTACTCATGTTGGTATCATTTGTTCTATCAATGATATTATCATATTTCCAACGAGCAGCCATTAGTCCACGAGCACCAGCACTAACTGGATGACGCCCTTGAATACCCACACTCATTGCTGCTTCAATAATTTCTTTAATACGCATGATTTATGCTGCTTCAATTGCTTTTAATAGACCAGGTGTAAATGATTTTTTTGCAAAATCTGAAGTGTACAAACTCTGTGTTGCCAGTTTAAATTTTTCAATATCTTCTTCACTAAATTCATATAATCCGCTGCAAAGACTGGCATGATTATTTTTAAAATTAATACTGTCTATAATTGTTTGCTTTCTTTCTTGTTCTGCCGCTTTTTTTGCTGCAATTTTAAAGATTTCTTTATCATCATCACTTAGTGAATTATAAAACTCTGTATTGATTACTATAGTTGTTAAAAATAAACTATGCTTAGTATCTACGATATAGGGATAAGCATCTTTAACTTTATCAAAACGAACAAATGTTGTTTCAGAACCATCTAACTTAACATCCGCTAATTTTTCATCATCTATTCCCCATGATGAATCTATAACAGGATTGATACCAATAGACTTCAATGTTTCTGAAATAACTGGACTTGGAACACAACTAAATGACTTGCCATTTAACTCTTCTAGCTTTGTAACTGGGTCTTTATTAATCATAATTCTAAAGCCACCACTATAAGTGAATGCTAAGCCAGTCATTTGACTTTTCTTTCCTAATGATTTTAATAAATTTTCACCGATTGTACCATTTAAAACACGGTCAACATGATCATGATCTTTAAACAAAAATGGCATATCTAACACATTATAATTTTTGTCTAACATTCCCATGACAGTAGTCTGATATTGCCCCATTTGGATAATATTATCTTTTAGTGACTGATAACCTTTAACAGATTCGGATAAATTATATTTTTTTCTCCAATCTGTTACTGTCAATACTTCAATATTAATTCTATCGTTTGACATTTCACGAATAATATCACCAAATAGATTTGCTGATCTTAGGAATAATTCTACTGGCTCGTGTGCAACTACCCACTTTACGTTAATCTTTTCAGCCATATTTTATTCCTTCGTGCATGTTCTTGCAGATATTTATTAAATTTTACCGCTTGGACGCATAATAGGCGGACGACCTAACTTATCAGTCCTATTACCAAATTTAGCAGCTTGCTTTTGTGTTTCGCCAGGATGAATATCAACCGTCATAGCATTTGCATAACGAGGGTCTTTTGCCATCTTTTTATTGACAGCAACTACGCCAGATGCTTCATCAAGATCAAATAATTCAGTTAATAACATTCAAATCACCATTTTCTGCAAGACCAGTATCTTGCCTTGGTGCGTGGACCTGGATTCTCGCAGTGGTGTCTTGCACGGAAACTTTTACGACGCTTTGGATTACTTTTCTTGATGCGCATATTAGGATCACCAAAGTTAACTTTCTTAATATTGCCACTCTTTGGGTCTTTAACAAATACTTTAAACTTCTTTACATCGCCACGCATTGGTTTGCCAAGCGCAACTTTACGACCATGATATTCTGCTTCGGCTACAAGTGATTCATACAGGTCATCCATAAAGAAACGAACTTCTTTGCCATCTTTACTGAGAACGATATCATCATCGTCTTCATCAATATCCCAACCCATGTTGCTTAACATTTTGACGGCTTGGGCATGTTTGCCTTCATCGCCGTGCCACCACATCTTTGCCAAACGCTTTAATGTTTGTGGATTATCTTGTAGGGAAACTACTTCGCCTTCGTCAACACTTTCGCCCCAATCCTTCTTATCACCATTTTCATGATAACCTTTGGTATATGCTTCAATTTCATGAGGATCAGTTAATTTTTGTTGTTCATGTCCGCCATGCTCGGTTGGAATTAACTTATGTGGCTTATGTGTACGACCATAATAAGAATCAGCACGACCACGATCATATGGTGAACCATGCTTGTGTTCAACATCATCAAGGCTTTCTAATACCTTAAACAATTTTTCATCACCAAGAAGAGTAATACTATCGCCACTCATTTCCATGATTTCGGTATCTACTTCTAGAATATTACCAAATTCTAAAAATATACCATCGCCAATTGCTGGACGATCTTCTGCTATGGCTGTAAGTTTTTCAATTAAAGAACGCATATCACTCATGTTGTAAATCCTAATATATTATTTATTTTGCTTTGGTACTCACATGAATTGGCGCTTTACCAGTGCCGCCACTATCTTTTCCACTGCGTCCTGCTGCACTTTGTGCTTTGCGTTTGCGAGTTGTTGCACTCTTTTTTTCTGCCGCACTCATGCTCTTTGCTTTCTTTGCTGGCACACACTTAGCATAACCACGCTTGCTGCCACTTGTGCCGCATGGTGGATGCTTTCCGCCAACTTTCTTACCAATGTTTACCCATTTTTCTTTGAACCATTTACGTAGTCCGCCACTATATGCCTCTGGTATAATAAGATTGCCACATTCCGCACAATAGTCAAGTTCTTCACTTACGGGAACGCAATTAGGAACTACTCGGCCATTTTTCTTTTTGCTACCTACTCGTTTATAACCAGTCCAGCAGTCTTCGCCAAGTATTTCTTTTGCAATCACTTGCCTCTCCAACCACCGCCGTGTTCTTTATACCATTTTGAAGCATAACCATTTGCATACGCACTTGGATAAACATCATATTTTGCACGAGCCGCTGCTTTTGCACGACTCCATAATGCTGGATTAGTTGGCTTTGGGCCTTTTTTCTTTGCAGCTTCATTCATATTTGTTTCTGAATTGTATGATGCAATGTTATCCATATATTCTTTGCGTGGTTCTCTTTTAGCCCGTTTGTATATTTGGATTAAATGATTGACCATATCTTCTCGGTCATCACCTTCCCAACTCATACCAGTCACGGCTGATTCAGACTGCCATGAACCATCAGCATCTTGCCACACAGCACCAATTTTTTTTCCATCAACTACTACAAAATCATTATCGGCAGCTTCATTCATATCATCGTGTGCAGCACTGCCAACGATTTCATTATAGTTGTCCATGCAAAGATAATCATGATTCTTGCTTAGGGCAATCATCTTTTCAGCAACATCATGCAAGTCTTCATCGGTCTTTGCATCTTCGCGAGCATATTCCATCATACGAAGTAGCAGTGGAATATCCAATGACACTGTATCAGTTGCATCTGCTTCCATTACACTTTCATCATGTTTTGGCTTCTTGCCGCGCTTTTTCATATTGATAGCAATAGCTGCTTGCTGCGCTGGACTGCTTGCTTCGTTTAATAATTTAGTTTCATAAAGATAAAATGAATTATCATTTTCTTCTAGAACTGTATAACCTAATTGCTTCCAAGTAATACCAACTGCTTCAAGGAGAGCATTGATAGCATTAATCTGCCATGCTTCCATATGTTGCCCAGTTTTTACACGCTGAATTGCATTAGCAGCAAAGCCTGGTTCAAGTTTTGCGCCTTTAAGAACTGCTTGAACGCTTTGAACAGCATTATTCCATTCTGGATAATTTTGACGATCAGCCATAAAGTTAACAAGTTCTTTTGTAAGAGCAAACTTTTGATTAGGAGGCGCTTTATTAAGAGAAGCAGCTACATTGCGAACATAATCATTAAGACCTTGTTGTGTTTGTTGCTGTGCCTTTGTTGCTGCTTGAACTTTTGCTTGGTTTGATGGGGCGGCAGCTTGTGCAGTTTGTGCAGCAGCTTGCGGAGCAGCGCCAGCGGCTGGAACAGGGATTCCCTGACTATTAAATGCGCTAGCAATAGTTGCATCATCAACGCCTTGCTTCTTTAAGAATGCGTAAACTACTGCGCTATCTGCGCCACGAGGTTTTCCACTATAACTATAACCTGGACCATTAGTCCATGCTCTCATAAGTTTATCAGTAGTATATTTTTGAGTTATATTTTTTTTACTAAATCTACGAAAAGTATCCATAAATCCAGCTTCTTCAATTGCTCCAAAGATACTATCAACTGCACCTTCGCGCAGAACAACACTATTCATACGCTTTAATTCTTCACTTAGAACCCAAGCAGCAATTGTTCCGTCCTTGTCAATATTTTCGGATAGCTTTGCAGAACCTTTTGGCTGATAACCATCACTCCATTTATCTTGCATAAGTGTTTTTGGAATTACTAGGTTCATGCCTGGTTTAATCAAGTTTGGATTCTTTAACAATCCTGGATATTGCTTTGCATTTGCTTTTACAACTGCATCTAGCTTTTCTTTCCAATTTTCTTTTGGATCAATGCCCATCTTTTGTAGGATACCCCAAATACCTTTACTATCAGCATTTGTTACCTGGTGAACTGTTCCTACGCCACGACCTAACATGCCTGCCTGTTGATCTGGTGATAATGCATTGCCAGCACCACCAAACGCATCATTTGGATTTTGAACAGGCATAGTAGCAGAGCCACTTGGGTTAGCATCAAAGTCATCTAGATTAGAAACAGCGCCTCTATAAACCTGCGTAGGAGCAGGAGAGCCACGCAAATAACTTGCTAATTCACGACCAAGACCAGCAGCGCCAGCAGTAACACCGCCCTTAATCATGGCAGCACTTAGCTTATCACCTTGTAGCAGACGATCTGTCATTTTTAATAGACCTAACACTGCAACAGGAGCAGCGCCACCAGTTGCTAAACCAACGCCTGCAACAAGAGCACTATAGATAACATTTTGAATAATCGGATGTTTTTTGGCAAGATTGCGATATGCATAAACATATTTTGCAACACCTTGATCTCCGCCTGTAGCATCTTTAAGTTTTGTAGCTACGCTATCAAAAGCATTATCAAAATCTTTTACTGGACCTAAATTACCAATCTTAGAAATAATTCCCTGATATGCATTGTTTATAGCACTTGCTGCTTTGCCAACGCCACTAGCTGCCGCACCAGCAGCCTTGCCAACGCCACTAGCCGCTGCTCCAGCACCACTTGCTGCTGCACTTGCTGCTTTACCAACACCACTTGCTACTTTGCCAGCAACTGTTTTCTGACCAGTGGTTCCGCCTTCAATATTAGTAAACAGATCAGTGATTTGATCAACAGTAAGATTAGCTTCTGCAAGAATTTTACCAGCATTTCGCCATTCATTAAAAATAACTTTATCTTCGGTAAGAAGAGTTGATTCAAAAAGTGTATTTTCGGTTAGTATGCTAGACATTTTCATATTAGTTGCTTCCTACCATTTTGTTACCTGGTTTACCTTTATCAGTGCCTTTCCAATAACCAGTAAATTTTGGACCACTTGGTTGCTTTTCAGCATCGCTCATTGCACTTTCTGTTTTCTTCTTTTTCTTTTTCTGATTATAAGTTCCACCAAATAGCGAACCAACGCTGCTGCTTCCTGCTCCGCCGTTGATAGCACCAACTGCCATGCCGCCAGCACTACTTGCGCCAGCACTTGCACTTTCACCAATCACATGAAAACCTTGTTGTTGCTTACTTTTAACTTGCGCAGATGGTACCATAACTGGTGCTCCCTGTACATTGCCATTGGTATCAACTTTTGCCATTTTAACCATGCCTGGTGTTTGTGTTATACCAGGTGCTTTTGGTGGTGTGCCAGGTGTTTGTTGTGTCTGTTGTGTTGGGGATGCAGGCGGTGTTCCAACTACCTGAGTTTCTGCTTCTTGCATTTCTTCTGGATAACGCATTTCATAATCCATATAATCAAATATAGATTCAATATAATCAGCAGCACGAGTTAGCTTGCGTTGAACCCAACCTTCAAGCCCTCTGTTTTCATCAACATTCTTTAAAATTTCATGCAACATAATTGCAAGTTTAGCAGTACGATATAGTTCTGCACGAGCCATATGAACTTCATTATCACGAGGTTCTTCGTTATATGATGGCATCATTTGACCGTTTGGTGCTTCTTGTCCAACGATTTCACAGCCACATTCTTCAATGCTATTGGCATCTTCTGGAAGTTTAATCATATAACGACCAGCATGAGCGGTAGTTAATGTTCCGTTAAAACTTTCGGCAAGTCTAGTTGCCTCGTCATAGTTTGTGATTACTGGTTTGCCATTCTTGGCAAGAATCTTTCCGTAAACATTAGTATCTTTAAGTTCATAATTCATGATTTGTGTCCTGAATTATTTATATTATCCATGATAATTATTTCAGTAAATTTATCTTTATAGACTCCACGTTGTTTTTCAATTGATAAACTTATACCATTAATTGTTGTTTTTTTAATAACACATTTTTTATTGTTAATGCTGTGTAACAATATAATATATCTTACATTATCAGCAACAAATAAGAAATTTTCAATAATTTTTTGTGACGAATTTAAAATAGGCAAAGACCGCTCAGATATTAGTTGAGCATTGTCAAATGAATGACTTATGTTGTCAGACAAATATACTCTATAAGCTATTTCTTCTTCACCATAGTCATAGGTTTCTGGTTCTATTTCTAATTGTATATGATATTCATTCATCAATAATCGCTTGAAGTTCCTTTAATAATTTATCTTCTTGGAACTTGGCTTCACGATTGTATGAATTTTTAATTTTGTTTATTTTTGCGTTAAATCGGCGTATATCGCTGCGAGTGAGTTTTTTATTCTTCTTAGTAAGAAATTGTATTGCTTGGCTTTTAATGTTTGTAGATTGGATTTGTAGATTGCTGTTTATCTGGTACTCTTCCCAAACCTGAACAATTTGTTCCCATTGTGATTGGGCAAGAGGTGTAGTTTCGTCAAACATTTAACTCTCCTCATTAGTCGTATCTCCCCAACTTTGCAAGACTGGTTAACTGTCTTGCAATTGTAGGATAATTTTGATCATCATATTTGATGCCAATTCCGCCAGAACTTTGCCAACTGTTGACATTTCTTCCATAATCATCAACGAGGATGCATGGGTTGCCGCCTAGTGTAGCAAACTCTGCTTTGTTGTGTGTAAGTTCAATATGCTTAGGTGGCATATCACTGAAATGCATACCAACCCACGCTAGCTTGCCTGGTTCGCTGCGTGGATCGCCTGTTAATGGCGTTGAGCAAATATAATAACTGCCAAATTCTTTAATAACATGCCTGACCAATTCACGAGCATGTGGAAGAAGTGGAAGATTAGTCCAGAATGTAGGATGGTCTCGGACCAGTTGCAGTTTTGCCTCTGGATTATCAATATCTTTATAGTGGTCTTTGCCATCAAGCTTTGCCCACTCACCGAAAAAGTCAGCGAGAACTCCATCCATATCTAGGTAAACTCGGAACTTTTGGTATGCCATATGATATTTATCCCTATTATTGTCCATGCCTAATAGTAGCACAGCTTGTGGATAAGTCAAGCCTTATTTTTCCCTTGACAGTTACCTCTTTTATGCTATTATAAGGTATAAATATTACAGGAGTTCACGATGCGTATCAAGGAAGTTATTCCTACAAATGAAGATTTTTCTGGTCAATTTGTGACCACTGCTGATCCTGTTATTTCTCAGGAAGATACTGCTCGCATCCTTGCTGTCAAAGAATCCGATTTTAGCGAACCTATGAGCGGCGATGAACTCGTTGAACACATGAAATCTATTCTTGGAATGCAATAATGGCAACAGTTTTTAGAACATGTGGGCTATTTGATGATACTCTAAAATCACATGGTAGTGCTGTTCTAAAAGCATTTATTGATTTTAAGAAAACCAAAGAAATCAATGCTATGACTCCATTTGGTAGCAAAGATCGTCCGTTTGCTGGCGATGGCCCATTTGGAATGATGAAACCACGCCTTATACATGCTGGTATGACTAAGGATATTAGTTTATTTTATTATATCTCAGGGCAAAATCCACAAGTTATTAGTTTACTTGGTTTCTTTACCCATGACGAAAGCGGCATTGGTCAACCCGCTAAACCTACTCTTCAAAAAGCATTGGTTAAAAAGTTTGGCAATCAGGAAATGAAATAATTATCCAAAAGAGTGGACACGGCGTTCAACTTTTGATACCCATGCCTTACTAGGCTTTCCATGACCTTTATAGTATTGTAGCGGCTTGCCAGTTGTTTTACTGACAAGCGCCCAACGACCTTTTACTTTCTTCAATGTTTCTGTGATAAACTCGTGCGCTCTCATGATACTTGCTTTACGCTCCAACCTGTGAAACCTGAATTATTCGCTAGCGGCCTGAAATAGTGCACCGCATCTTGATAAGACATAAAAGTTCTGTTTTCTGAAATTTGTCTTTCTTGAACAAATAATGCATACTCGCCATACCCACCAGGATTTCTTATAGCAGGTGCACCTGCACGATGTTGATATGGTGTTGGTGATGTGTTGTTAGTTACAGTAATGTTAGGATCATCTGCCCAACTTGGGGTTCCAGAAACAGGTTGGTTTACAATAGCCTCGCCTGGTCCCATATAGAACAATTCTTGTTCATCAGTATTTGGTGCAATTGTATATAACGCAATACCACGCAATCCACCAATAGTTCCGCCCCAACGCATTACAGTACTATATGCTCGTTGGAAATTATTGGCAAATTCTATCGCCGCTTGTTGAGTAGGCGAACCAAATCTATGAACTTCACTGCCATCATCGGTATATTTTATAACATATCGTCCTGCTCGTTGCTCGCCACTTGCGGTGCCTTTTGCAGTCTGTGCGGCTGTTGGTGGCAGTGATGGCGCACGGTCTTCGCCACGAGTAGTAATACGCATAACATCATCACGCAAGTATTGTAAGGAATATTCATCTAATAGATTAACACCAAAACGATCTGCTCGTAAGCCCTTTACGCCCCAATGTTTTTCCGCCGCAGGAGCAGCCATTTTTACTATTTCACTTTGATATGTTGAATACATTTCAACCTGTGGAATGAACACTATTGTTTTACTGTCCATCTCATTAGGATTTGTAGAATAGTATTGAACACGGACCATGCTATAACCAGGATAGCGTAGACTTACATCAGCGAGTGGCATCTGACGGTCATGGGCAAACTTTACTGCTGCCTCAATCATGTCATATGGTGCAGTGCCGTTGATTTTTACTACTTGTTCGCCGTCTTCATTTTCCAAGAAACCATCAACTGGACCACTGCCTATCGGTGCAATAGGCTTACGACGCTCTTGTGCACTGCGTAATTCTCTAACAAGTTGTTCTTTGTCAATAGCACCAGCAGTATATTTGGCAAACAATTGAATAGTGTTATCTTTTTCACCTAAACCACTGCTTACAAACTTATACAATTTCTTTTGATATTCTTGACGAGCATCTTCACTGTCAGCGGCTGCTCCCATAACACGAACATAACGCAACATAGTCTTGCGAATTTCTTCATATTTCTCAAAGTAATTGCCACCAGCACTGCGGAACTCAATATAATTTGGCTTAATGTTTACGCTAACATAACGGTCGCCACGAGGAACCAATAGTTTATTGATTTCTTTTTTAGCAATATCTTCTAATCCGCCGCGCATCTTATCAAGAATTGCTGGTACATTCTTTTTGGCGTTTCTACCACGCACTTCACGCTTTGCTTGGTCAAAACTACTCTTAGTCCATCGTGAACCAGCACGACCAAATGCTTTTAACACATACTCATCGCCAAGCAACATGATTACTTTAAGATGATCAATGTTTTCCATAGTTTGATTAGGAATAGATACACCTATATGGAAACCAGTTGTGCGGTTAGTATAATAATCATTGCTCTTTGCCCAATCAAATACATTCTCTAACGCAGCTAATCCATCTTCTAGGTTCATAGGCGGTGATACAAGTTCAATACCACCATCGCCATCATCATTTGGACTATCTAACGAACTATCTGGTTCAAATATCCAAGTGGTTTCATCACGACTTGCGCCATGATACCCGCCGCTTGCTCGTGCTTTATAACCAGTTGTGCGTCTAAAATCATCTACGACATCATCAATATCTGTTGTTGGTTCTTCTCTACTACTGCTATATGTATAATATGGCCAAGATATTGATTCACGAGTATTGCGATTTATCCAGCGCATCCAATCATACATGTCATCAATGCTATTGCGACTTAAGAATCTGCCCCAAGTATATTCTTCTTTTTCTTCCATCCAATTAGAACGAACATTATCTTTGGCATCATCAAGTTCTCGCTCACTTGCTTCGTCCATAGGTGTATCACCTAATTCTTCTTGAATTGCTTCTTTCCAGTCATCAGTGCCTTCAAAGTCATTATCAAATTGCTCGTATTGATATTCACTAAATGCTTCATAGAACGACTCTAATGCACTTTCAACATCACTGCGGGTATTGATATTACTGCCACCAGTAAAGAAGTTCATAACATCACGCTGACGATCACGATATGATGCATTACTTGGAAACTCTTCGTTGGCATCCATATCCTCTTCTTCTTCCTCTTCGCCTTCTTCGCCGCCAAGACCAGGAATATACATTTCAGTTTCAAAACCAACCTTCATGCTCTTGGCAAATGGTGTATCGGCAAACTTTTCAAGAGATGTTGGACTCATATTGATTTCGTTAAGGATACTTTCTTCAATGCTTTCATTGGGTGATGCAGCAAGTTCAACAGTATAATCTAAACCTTCTTCTGCATCATCACTATCAAGATGTTCTCTCATCCAACTTGCCGCATATCGTCGTGCACCATTTGGAGATGCTGCGCGAAACTCATGCATTGAATTGCCATCAGGATCAACAATATTATATCTTGCACCTTCGGTAGCAGTAATGTTAGTTTGCGGTCTTGGAATAGCATTGCCTGCAATATCATAACCACGATCAATTTCTGCTTGTGAATATTGGCGAGGTTGTGATGCTGGTTGTGCGGCTACTCCGCCAGCAGTTCTCCACATCCATCTTCCAGGTGCAAGATGTCGTTCATTAGCCCAACGCATTGCATATTGGTATGCTGCTGGTTGATCATTAGCAGCAAAACGATGAACAACATTACCGTCTGCTACAATTTCAAATTGTGGTTGTTCTGGTTGTGCTGTTTGTGTGCCATCCCCAGAAATCGGTGTCATTGTATCATCGCTTGCTAGTGTTAGGAACCAATCATTATCACGGTAACCATATTCTCTTGTTAAACGATTAGCAATTTGTATAGCATGCGCTACATCAGCCGCACGGAACTGTGATACAGCTTGATTACTACTTGTTCTGCGGATAACATACATTGGTTGTATAGATGTTACAGGTTGTTCGTCGCTCGTTGATATTGGTCGGCGTGTTAGAATATCATCTGCTTGACCATCACGATCACGAGTATCTCTTAACGCAACTAAGTCAAATGAACGACCACTTGCTTGCACTATGCGTGTGGCAATATCATATACATCACTGTAAGTCATTCTTGGAGATACTACAAATTGTTGAATTACGCTACCAGATACACGACTGATAATCTGGAATGTGATACCACCAATACCTGTATAATCTACATACGGTGTATCATCATCATCGTCACCACCACCAACATTTGGTTGCGGTGATTTTGCTTTTCTGGCAAAATCACGCTTGCTTTGCGCATTTTTAATAAAACTCACCAATGCTGTGCGAGGCATATTTCCAGTAGCAAACTGTGTAAAATACTTGATAGTATCAGTTTCATCTTTCTTATCAGCAGTAAGTAATTTGGCAAACTTCTTTTGATATTCTTTGCGTTCCATTTCTGGATGCAGCGCAATGTTCATAGCATATACAACACGAAGCAGCGTATTCACTACTTCATCAGTGTCCATATCAAGCCAATTACCGCCTGGTGAGCGAAATTCTACACGATTATCTTTTGTATTGATACTTGTGAATTTATCAGTATAACCATTGTGAATAAGTTTAGATGCAACGCTATTCAAGTTCTTACGCATAGCATCAACTGCTTGGTCTGCTTTTCTAGGATTCTGCTTAATAAATGTAGCAATATTATCAAATGCACTTTTTGCATAAGAATTACCAAGACGACCAAACTTTTCAAGAATATACTTGTCGCCTAAAAATAGCGCAAGTTTAACAAAGTCAAGTTTATCTAAACGATAACCTGGTATAGAGATGTTCATATGCAAACCAGTTTTTTCATTGGTATATGCATTGCCATCTTTTGCCCAAGCCTTGACCTTATTGATTTGGTCAATCATAGTTGGAATATCAAGTGGCGGTGATACAAATTCTAAACCTTCGCCACCCTTGCCACGAGTAGGCGATAAACTGCTATCTGGTTCAATAACATACGCATCGTTTGGCTTTGTAATACCGTGATAAGAGCCGCTCTTGATGGTCTTCATGCCAACTGCCTGACGGAAATCACCTACATCAACCGTAGAACGAGTTCTTCTGCGGTCATCATAATCAGGTTCAGTCCAGTTTGGCCAAGATAGCCCAAGATTGTGATCTCTTGCCAAATCACTCATCGCATAACCACCATAGGTGTCATCAAAAAACTTTTCCAGATAATCATCTATGTTATCATCATCTTCAATATTATCACGCCAAGTTTGATAGTATTCTTTTTTAAATGCTTCATATGGATCAATGGCATCTATTTCACTAAACAATTCTTGTTGATTTTTATAATCACGACCATAACGCTTATCAATAAAATCTTGGATATTATCGCCAGCATAGGTATCCCATAGCGGCCCATTGATATAATCTTCCCATTCTTGCTTCATTAAATCAATGGCACGATTTACTTCACGACGAGTGTTGTGATCGCCACTAAAGAAGTTCATAACATCTCGTTCTATACTATACCAACTTTCCGTAGAAATATTTTCATCTGTGTCATAATCTGGTTCGGAATCAAAGTCTTCATATGGATCATAATCATCATCGTCATATTCTTCTTCTTCAAGATTGGTGACGATAAGTTCAAATTCAAGACCTGCTTTTGCATTGGGAATCTTTGCCACTGCCGCACGAAGTGCTGCTGGACTCATGTTTACTTCGTTAAGAATTTCTTCAAGGATCAGGTCTTTGTTGTTTTTCATTTATATATTTACCTGTTATTGTAACCATCCGCCAGAAGCTGGCTTGCTTAAAATCTGTGGTGGGAGACTATGATCATCTGGCTCCACATATAAATCTTTAGCACTATAGTAATTTGAAACACGATCTGCATAAGACTTTGCCCAAGCATATGCTTCACTTGGCGTAGCAAAGCGTTTCGGGTCAGAGAGATTAGAACCATAGGGTGGATCACCCATCCATACTCTATAAATTTTTGTTTTTGCATCTGCTGCTGCTTGTGCCTTGTCTACTTGACGCTTCTGTAAACGCATCTTCAACTCATTTTGGTCAATTAAACCACTAGCATACATAGCAAAGTTTGAAAGTTGGTCATCATCTTGTGGAATATTTTTAGCGATTAACTTATATAGTTTCTTGGCATATTCTTCACGATATGCCTGTGGATCAGCAGCGATTGCCATTACTTGAACATAACGCAATACTGTGTTTTTAATATCTTGGATATGTTCCATGAAGTTGCCACCCATAGAACGAAACTCAATATAATTAGATTTAATATTAACACTAACATATCTGCCATTGCCCATCGTGCGATTAACGATTGCCCGTGCAGTTGTTGCTAAATCGTTGCGTAGTTTTTTAGCATAATCTGCTGCCTTAACATTACTACTGCGTGATTTAAGAAGTTTTTGAACCCCACCAAGACTGCTCTTGGTATATTCATTACTGCCACGATCAAATAAATCTAACACATACTGATCACCAAGCAGCATAATAACTTTGAGTGGGTCAATTTTTGATTGTAGTTCTTCTGGTAAACTGACACCAACATGGAAACCAGTTGATTCATTACCATAATATCCACCTTCACTTGCCCACTGAAAGAACTTATCTAGTGCCGCCATGCCTTGTTGGAATGGCATTGGTGGTGATATAAGTTCAATACCTTCATCAACGCCTTTGATAGAAGAATCTGGTTCAAGAATCCAACTTGTAGCATCACGCTTCACCCCATGATAACCACTGCCATATTTTACTTTTGCACCAATCACTGCTTTCCAACTTGCTGCAAGTTCTTTTGTGGTTATTTCCGTAGGGTCTTGTGGTGGAGTTCCTTTTAGATATGGGTAAAATACATAATCATTTTCTGGTTGTCCCCATTTCATAAACCAATCACTTATATTTTTAATCTTTTTATTTTTAAGATAAGCCTTCCATAACTTTTCATAGTCTTGTGGGTTTGAATCTTCTAACATCTTTTCAATGTAGAGTTTACGAGCCGTTCCAGCAATACTAAATTCATAATCGTCATCTAAATTATCTAATATTTCTTGTTTTATTTCTTTTTTAGTTAAATCCCACGCAAAGTTTTTGTCAATATTATTAACAATCCATTTTAGGTTTTCTGGTTTCACTATTTCAGTTGATACATTTTTATTATTCACAACATATCGGAAAAAATTTTGGTTTATATCACGAAGTTCAACACGAATATTGCCAATATCTTCGGCATCTAACATATCGCCTTGACTTGCCCACGCCACTACTTGGTTGGCCCAATCTTTGCTTGTTGGAAATGGAGCATCACGAGTTAAATCCCAATTGTTAGGGTCTCTGCGAAACTCATATTGTGCACGACTTACGCCAGCATAATCGTCATATCCATCTTCATCTTGTAAACCAGGCACCAGCATTTCTGCTTCAAATCCCATAGTCATTGCTTGTGCTTCTGGTGTTGCTGCAAACTTCGCTAACGAACTTGGTGACATATTCACTTCATCAAGGTCATCAACATAATCTAATTTACTGTTACCAGTATCTGGTTGCACCCAACGATCCCAAGGAAATGTAGCTACTTGACGATCTGGATAATCATTGCCGCCACCTACTGTGCCAATAATAGAACCTTCATGTTCTTCTATATCTTCTTTTTGTAAGGCTTCTGCATCCCATTTCTTGTGCAAAAATGTGAGTAAATCTTTTACATCTTTGGCACCAATCTTGTTCATTGCCGCAATAATTTTAGTAGCAGTTTCATATCCACTATTGCCTGGTTTGCGAGCATTGGCAATTTCATTGCGTAATCCAAGATCATCAGCGAACTGACCACCATTCCAATAGGTTAAACTATAACGCAGTTCATTTGCCTTCTTTGATAATTCACTGCGTTTTTTCTTGAACAACAGTTCTAACCAGGGTTCAAGATATTTCTTGCCATCAAAAGTGCTTACATAACCTGTTTTCTTTTGACCGCGCAGCAACTCTTGTGCGTTACTTACTGATATTGCTCGTTTAGTATCCTGTAACTTCCATGCATTTTCATTTGTATAAAGATAAGTTGGTAATCCACGCTTCTTTGCCACAATCATCAACTGACGAGTGGTTGGACTTGCATATTCACCCTTTTCTTTAAGCAAGACATGAACTGCTGTAATAGCATCTGCTGGTATTGTTGGCTCACGAGAGAAGATACGATCTTCACTTTCGCTATGCTTTTGCTTATCAAATCCTGCCCAATAGTCAATAGCTTTAACAGGATAGCGACGATTAAACCAATTGCCATCAAGGTTAAACATAACAGCAGTGCTGCCAGTAAACTCATGATAACCGCCTACTTTACTGCGTGTTGTGGATAAGAAATAGTTATAACCTTTTGGCGCATATTGTGCTTCAACATTGCCAGTAGAAATGCTTAACATAAACTCATTGTTTTTAAGAATGTTTAATGCTGCACCTACGCTGCCAGTATAGTGAAATAGTACTGGCGATGCTGCTTCATCTAAACTTTCTGTTTCATCTAAATCTTTGCGATGACTGCGCTTGTAGAATGAACACCAACCATTGGCGGCAATATTGCCTTTAACAGCCGAACAACCGTGTGGTGGACGCCACATAGTGCAATGATCGCAACGCTGCCCATCGTGTGGCATATCCTGATACTTTGCTACGGCTTTGGTTGACTTTTCTGCGGCTTCTTTAACAGGATAAGTTGGCAATCCACGCAAATCAAGATTTGTGCCGTGTGTAGAGCCATAATAACCATACGGTTCTTTAATATCGTGTTCTTCAAACTGTGCTGCATCAAAACCACGATTCCATAGCTTAGCTGCCTTGCTTCCAGTTTCATAAGGATTTTGAGCACGGATATTCATACCATTGGTTTTAGATTTTAATCCTTCAAGAAAACCTTCATGATATGGATCAGCATCACTTTCTGGTTCATTACCCCATTCACCTTCAATGCCTGGTGCTTCTGTGATGTTTTCTTGTTTTAATGCACCGTCAGTATTTTTCATAATAGCATGTGCAATCATTGTTGCATTGGCTGGTGTCATAAACACTTCTCGTAGATTATTTTGTGGAATTTTATATTGTGTTAGTAATTGACCTTTGAACTGACTATATGTGCCAACCTGCATATGTGCTCTAACACCAATGCGATGTGGGGGGCGACGATCCTTGTAAGCATACAACGTCACG
>JGI24891J29808_1000145_pt1 | contig 86828 bp, 86 predicted proteins | sample FreactcultuFSWF8_FD_29808 | JGI IMG/M metagenome (IMG submission 29808)
CTGGGCATCCCGTCCGCTCTGCCATACATAAGCAGTTGAACGGCAGATTAGTACTACGGTGGGTGACCACGTGGGAATCCCTGCTGCTGTACGTTTTGCATGTCCATTTTTGCTCCATACACAGCCAGTCCTCTATTCATCCAAAATAGAGCTTGTTCCTGGCGCGGATGTGCTCTCACTGCAACGATGCAAACTTTTGCCTGCTCAAAAGGTTGACTTGTCTGGAAACACGACACTTCCGTCCTTGATCCGGGATTCCTCCATGACATCAAGCCTCGTCTTCTTGAAATCTCGCATAGGTACCTTTTGGTGGAAGAGCATATCAATCTCTTCCAGCGATTTCCCTTGACAATCTGGGACGCAGATGTATACGAAGGCGAATGCTAGGACAGCAATGGTACCGAATATGAAGCCGACTTTGGATTGTAGACCGGCGTATTGGTCGTTCAGGAGGTACGGTAGGGTGAAGTTGACCAAGAAGCTGGATGTTGTTAGTGTTTCGAACACCAGTAGGGCTCAAAACAGAGCTTACTTCATGAGGATATTGATCAGTGATGCGACTCTCTGACCATTATCGCGTAGACGCAGAGGTATGATTTCGGTAGTAACGACATAGGTCAGGGCGGCCCATCCGAGAGAAAAGCCTGCACCAAAGATGGTCATGGTTGCGACAATACCTGTCTTTCTCGCATCGCTAACAGGCGTCTGGACGCCTAAGCCTCCCATTGCGAAAAGCGCGGCGATCTGGACTGTGGATCCAAGCATAAGAAGTTTCCTATTGACGGCTTGGTTAGCAAGAAGTCATTCTCTGTATGATTCTGAAATCTGACTGACCTTCTTCCAAACTTATCGACCATGAGTAAGCAACATATGATGATAACGATGCTGACTCCGCTGTTCCATAGGGTGACCGAGAACGGATCGATTGTGCCCAGGCTCTTTACATACACAACACCGTATTGCGACACGAAAGCTTGTCCAGTTGCTTGTTGGAAGAAGTTGATACCCATAGCAACCAGGATACGCTTGAGCGTGGAGCCTTGGAATAGCTCAATGAATTTACCTTGCTCTGGTGCTTGGATAAGTGCCAATGCTTGTTGTTCTAAGTCTTTCTCAATCTCTTGTTCGGTCATCGTGCCTTGACGCAGTTTTCGGAGGGAAGTTCTGGCATCTTCGGTGCGGTCGTTCAACAGCAGCCATCGAGGTGACTGGTGAGAAGGATTAAATATGGTCCACCCGGTTACTCCATGAATTCAAACATACCTCCGGAATGAAAAAGATTAAGCAGGCGACGATTGTTGGCACAACGTAAAAAAGGCCAAAAGGAATCTGCCAGGCGGCGTTTGTGGCCATTGTGCTTGTTCTCTTACAAATACCATTGATGACGAGACCACCCAGCTTTCGAGAGTCAACAACGGTAGACGATATAGCACATACTGCCCAGAAATACTTACAGCCAAGCTGAGTTGATAGGATCCAACCATGAAGCCACGCACAGGGGCAGGCACAACCTCGGATTGGTAGATTGGAACCACTGATAGCTCCATTCCAACATAGACATAGTTGAGTATTCGAGCCATTAGGATCTGTTCTTTGGTCTTTGACGTTATAGCGATGGTTGCGGTGACGAGAGCGTAGCAGCTCATTGAGAAGATGCAGATGCGACGCCCAAATCGAGCACTGATAATGCTCCCAATGACCAGCCCTTGATACACAGTTCGCATCAGTAAGACGTTCGGAGTGGGTAAAATGATGAGCTAGGGTACCTACCAACAGCGAAGCCTATATAATTCAGACTCGACAAGAGTGACAGGAAGTACGGTGGAATGACCCATGCCTTGGTCTTGTGATTGTAAACTCCGAATTGTTTGTCGAAAGCATTCATGCCTTGAGTGGTGGCAAAAGCTTGATTGTCGAATCCATAGTTGAACTGAGAAATAGCAACAAGAAGGCAAGAAAGTGTCAAGGTTTTGTTGAAGTGTTTGGTGATAGAAGTTGTAAACATCTTGAGTTTGTTGAGGAAAATGCACCTACTGGCCACACCGTCGTTGTTACAATTAAGTAGTACTTATACGCATGCTGTAGCCCCGTCGTCGACATGTAAGAGGTAACGCCCCAATGAGCACGCAAGAACGGACGTTCTGACGCGAGTAGAGAAGCCGGCTCACAAGGGCTTTTGAGACCCATAGCGGACGTGTTCAAAGTCGAACATGTCAAGGTGGAAAGGAAGGAAGCAAACACAGAAGGAGTGCCCGACAGCCGCGACCGAGATCCGACGCCCCACTCCGACTGCCGGCAGGATCCGTCGGCTATCTCACCTTCCTCAACACGAAGCGGCATTCTTGCCAACAATGATAGCGCAGGCTTCACCGAACCGCTCGACATCTGCTTGTGTCCAATGCCGTAGCCGCAAGGTGCGATGCATCGCAGAAAATAGCGACACGTTGACATGTAGAGGCTGTAGAAGACTGAACTTTGTCTGCTCGAAGGTGTCAGATTCGCGTCTACCGGAAGAGCCCGTGGTGCAACGCGTCCGCACCGCTAGAGCTTGTCGCGCATGTCGAGACGTCAAATCAAAGTGCACCGGAGGTATGCCATGTCGCCGATGCACGAATGCAGCGATTGAATGTCAATATCCACAGTCGAAAAGGAAAAGCCGACAACCATTGCCTCAACCCTCACCCAGCCTAGCAAGCCGTGTGGAAGACACCGCGAGAACAACAGACACTCAGCTGCCTGTAGACGAGGAGCGTGGCGCCAGTCACGATGCAATAGAGGTAGGCTCTGTGACGGACGATAATTTGTGAGTCTGGTAAAAAGAGCCTGTCATCACGGATGCGCTTACACAAAACACACAGCCTGGGACTCGACAAGCAAACGATTCAGACATATATCGATACATTCTTCAGCTATCTTTATCCAACATCATTTCTTGGCTTCCTCCACCGTGGGTTATTTCTGAGAGCATGGCACACGCATACCCTCAATCCGACTCTTCTCAAGGCGGTGTGTGCATGCACTGCCCAATATACGTCTGATAGCTCCCGTGCTTCAGAATGGATTCAGGAAGTCGAGATTGATGTATTGCAGAACATGGGCGATCTGTCAACAATCCGGTTGCAAGTAATGCTGCTCTTGTTATACTACTACGGTTCTCGTCGATCTAGCAAAGCATGGATGTTGTCCGCGCTAGCTGTGAGGCTCGCTTTTGCGAAAAGATTCAATTACGAGCAAGAATCAATGCCAGAAACTACGCGAGAGTCGCAACGTCGGCTGATGTGGTCTCTTTTCATCGTCGACAGGCTATATTCTGGAGGGCTAACGGAGTTCACTCTTTGCCCAAGAGAGACACTACATATTCGTCTGCCTTGCAACGAAAGACTGTTCACACTCGGAATCCCATCTCAATCCCCAAAGTTACATGCCTGTGATGGGCAAGAGCACATGGGTGTGCTTTCGTGCTACATCAGGTTGCTGGACATTCGACATGACATCTTGAGGTTGGTGTTCTCGCACGGTCCCCTCTTCTTGCCACATTCACTTTCTGGTGCGCTCATGGGCTCAATCAGTAGTGCTAACAGTGTTTAGTTATACCAAAAGTGTTATCATGAATGATGTCAAGCTTTGGGACTCAAGGCTACGGTTACGGGATCTCGAGAAAAGGCTATCGGACTTTGCAGTATCACTACCAATCGAAATGCGCTGGACGAGCGACAACTTGATGCTCCGAGCATACACACCGAACTTAGACCGCTTCATCATGCTACACACTTTCTGGCACCAGTGCCATTGCGACTTATATCGTCTTCCGATACGTGGCATCAAAGAGTCTATCTCCGACCAAGCGCTCGCCGAAACCCCTCGGGATTATGCCATGTTACTGAGCGATAGATGCCTAGATTCTGCATGGGATCTTGTAAGGCTGTGGACCCAGATTCTGGATCTTGGTCTGGACAATCCTATCAAAGACTTCAGCGTATCTGGTTGTGCTTACCAATGCGCAAAGATCGTGGCGACGACTACTTATAATGGTGTCTCTAGTCTGAACGCTGAGTGCATGCGGCCACCAGACGCCGTGAAGATTTGCCTCAAAATACTTGAGAGTATCAAATCCGCGCATCCTGTTGTTGGGAGAGTTGTAAGTCCACGTGTACATTTGTGTAGACGTTGATCTCATTGACGCCAAAAAGTATCAGGATATTTTACAAATTCATGACCACGTCACAAGCCCGAATGGGCTGAGCTCTGTTGGGTTGAGGCCAGTCAAGCAAATAGCTACGGAAGTGTTTATGCTGACTTACGCGTAGTGTGCAATTGCAAGACACGTCGTGTCACCCGGTAATGTCCAGACACAGTCTACTTGCTCGCGCTCAGGAAGAAGCAGCAGATACTGGTGAGATGGATGAAGACGTTGAAAGACCGACGATGAGCTCTTTCAATCGTATGCCAGAACACAATTCGGAATTCGTTGCCATAGACACCTTTGGTTTTGACTCATTTTGGAGTCTCGCTCCCATGAGCATAGATGCCCCGGATAGTGTTTTCGGAAGCCTCGATGTCGCGCTTCCTTTTTGACAGCGTCCCGAGTTCCGAGAATGCCGGAAGTCGGTGGTGAGTATGGCGTGCTCGCTCTTTGCCGCCGGCCGGGCTCACTCTGATTTTAACAACACATAAACAAGATGGATGGCCGCGTTCCGAGGAGCTCCTGTTCATCTTCGCCCTCCAATCCCGTCATGAACATGGATACGCACGATGATCACAAGATACCGCATATACCGACAGGGCTACCAGTAGCGAGACCAAACCTGGTGATTTTCATGCCAGACCAGCTTCGCTACGACAGCTTGGGATGCTTCGGCAACAATCGCGTGCAGACACCAAACATCGACGCCTTTGCCGCTAAGAGCACGAGGTTCACCGAGTGTTTCGTGCAAGCAAGTGTGTGCTCACAAAGCCGATGCTCAATATTTACTGGTCAATATCCGCACGTCAGCGGACACCGGAGTCTTGAAAATCTTATCAAGCCGTGGGAGCCGAACATGTTTCGTTCTTTGAAGGAGGATGGCTACCATGTCGCTTGCTTGGCTCCCCGCGGCGACACTTTCGCTCCTACTGTTACGGAGCTCAGTGTGACCGAGTACGGATTTCTTGAGACTCCGGAGTATGTTCCTAAGTTTGGAGGAGGCGGCAAGAAAGTCTCTGAGGATATATGGTCGCGATTGTTCTACAAGGGTAGGCGCGATACAGACGCCGCTCTGGACTACGATGAGGCCATCATCCGCTCGGCAATCAAATGGCTCGAGAATCCACCTGATCAACCATGGGTTCTCTTCATGCCATTGATCTTTCCCCATTGCCCCTTCCAGGTGGAGGAACCCTACTTCTCCCAATACGACAGAACGAAGATGCCACAACCTAGCGATCCTACTACAAAGACAGGTCATGAGCCAAGATACTTTGCGGCCAACCGAGACAGATACGCGACTCATCGTGCGACTCCTGAAGTCTGGGCAGAGATCACAGCGACATACTATGGCATGATCTCACGACTAGACGATCAGTTTGGACGGATTGCGAAGAGGCTTGACGACCTGGATCTGAACTCGAGTACTGTCACGATGTTCTTCACAGATCATGGCGAATACCTAGGCGACCACGGCATGATTGAAAAGTGGCCCAGCGGTCTATCAGAGACGCTTGTACGCGAACCGCTCATCATTGGAGGTGCCGGTTTGCCGCGAGGAAAAACCATGGACACCATGACTGAGATGGTAGATCTTCTTCCTACTGTTTTCCAGCTTTGTGGCATCGATCAGAAGTTTCCACATAATGGAAAGTCCTTGCTACCTGCAATGTTGCATGGTACTGAACATAGACAATACGCCTTCTCAGAGGGAGGATTCTTGCTAAGCGAAGAGCCATTGCTGGAACAAGCGCCTTTTCCATACGACATCAAAGCCGCTTTGCAGCACGAAGACACATCTCTGGTCGGCAAAGCCATCTCCATGCGAGATAGAGAGTGGACCTATATTTACCGACTATACGAGCCAGATGAGCTCTACAGCCGCGTAAATGACCCGAGTGAGTTGCACAATCTGGCTGCTGAACCAGAGCATCAGAGCCGAGTACAGAATATGAAAGCAGATATGTTCAAGTGGATGGTGGAAGGCAGCGATTTCTTGCCGTTTCACAAGGACGCCAGGTTTCCAGAAGTCAACCTGAAAAGTCCGGCTGAGCAATTCGCAGAGAGAAAGAAGAGGAAGGAAGTGTCGGAACAGTGAGCATGACAAGTATAATCATTTCTACGTATGGCGTGTGTATCATACAGACAATGTATAGCAGCTGTCTTCCCAATGCCGCTATGTGCACTTCACCATCCAATTCTGCAGTTGTTCTGGCCCAGAGTCTAGACTCGTTCATATCAGTTGAGCTTGTCCGAGCATGGCTGGCCTTAGATTGTCGACCATGGTAATTATGTACTGAATGACCAATGCATACCAGACTTCACTTCTCGACATGCAGACGGAGATTGTCGGTTGAGAGTGATCGTCTTGCCATTTCCCCAAGGATGCCCGATTTGCGGAAATCGATCTCAAGAGTCCGGTCGATCAATCCGCGGGCAGAGACAAGATCAAAACCATATCTACGAGGACAGAGAACATGCCGTACATATGACCTTTCTGCCATAACACCCAAAGCGGTCATAGCTCTTGCCGACAGTGCGATGGCAATGGTCATTCTTGAGAAGCGGTGCTGCTTTCTGAATAGTAGAGACCCGAAATAAAGTCAGAGCTTGAAGAGTATCCGGTCAAGTTTTCTCAAACTCGGCCGCGATGTCGAATTGACAGCGGACGTTGTGGCGCACAGACCCCTCTCGCTTTTGGTATAGTATTGGCAGATCAAGAGGAGGGTTTCCGAAGGAACAAAAATAAGTGAGTTGTGTCAGAACAATTATATGGTCTGCCGGCAGCACTCTTCTTGGTTCTGAGTCTTGAGTAGAGAAGGAACATTGATTCATTGGCTAGGCATTTGCGCTCGTCACAAGACAGAAAGAGCAGAGAGCATGTTAAGAAATTCACTGGAGACGTTTCGCAAAAAGTAGAGATTCAACGAAGTGAAAGCAAGGTACATGAAGAAATAAGCGAAGAAACAGGCCCCGATCTTCACACATGAAGACGTCACCGTCATCAAATTGGACCCATCAAACGCTACTACAGAGGCAGAGCAACTGGTCCCTGTCTCCTTTCATACCGGTTTTGTAGAATTTGCGGGAGAATGCTTGCCACGACGGTAGCAAAGACTGCAAGAACGATACCGACAATCGCAATCTTGAGATTGTCATGACTGAACTTGTTGGCCTGATTTGCAAGATCATTCGCTTTCTGAGAAATGATGGTTGCCTGCTCCGAGATGTTGTTTGCTTGTTGCGCAAGTTTGTCGGATTCGCTCATAGGAGGTTGCCATCCTTGTGCCTCAATTCTAGCTCCAATGTCAGCAGGTGGCGCACTGTTGTATGTTGGAATCAAAAGCTCACTGGAAAGGACAAGAGTCCAGCATAATATTGTTGGGTGCCGGTGAGATCAATCGCACAATGTACGAACTGCCATTGTATGGCAAGCTCTGATTGAAGGGTGTAAGTGGGATGTAGATGTTGGTAGAGGTGAATGCACAGCGGACGTGAACCCCATTCACGTATGCATTGTCGTCGACATTATTCCACGAGGGTCGAATAGCCAGCCAGCAAGTGTCGTCGCCAACATCAGTCATATTCGTGATGGCCCAGCGAGGCGATATTATGGTTCCAGCAATGAAGACGGTGTTGCAGAAGGCATCTCCAATGTCAAGGGCTTGGATGAAGTAACTTGCTCGTACCTTCGGAAGGAAGGAAGGCACAGCCAGGAGAATGAACAAAGGCCTTTGAGTTGAGAGCTTCATCGTTCAGGCAGCAGAGACAAAGACTAGGCAGTATGAGGGTGAGAATTGAGGAGAGATCAGAGTGAGGATGAGGTCGACATTAAATAGGCTGGGAGTAACAGTGACTGACCTTACTATGCAGCTCAAGACGGGGGCGGCAACCAGGCAGTAATCTGAAACACGCCAGAAACATAAACTGCCGTTTCGGACTCGTCCATGTCCTGCAGTTGCTGGACTGGAGGTAATACATGCATGATGACGTGTGATGTACAAGTACAAGTACAAGTACAAGTACGTAGAACTGGAGAACGTTCCATGCCTCAAACGCACGATATGGCCACGTGCTGACAACGGTCGTGCTTCTGAAACAAATCAGGAAACACTGGTGGAAAACGACCTCTGGAAGGTAGGCGACAAGGGCTACCAAGTGTCCGCGAGCGAACACGTCATTTTTGGGGCAGTTGCAAGTGGCACATACGCCACAAACCTTGTTGGTGATCACGCCGTCCGCAATGGATTCGACTTCTCTAGAGTCTTTGTGTCAATGGAGGATATCCCATATCGACCTGACGTACTGCCGGTCATCGTTGATCCCAGCAATGCCCTTCGAACAGAAATGCAGAGCAGTCATCGGGATATAACCAGGAAATGAAGATAAGTCGGTCGGTATCTCCTCAATATAGGCATCATGCAAGTACATGGGTGGGTCGGTGGTATTTTCGTTGTCCATTGCTTTCCAATCCGCAGAGAGGAAGAAATCGTGGTTCATGTGAATATGCACGTTCTCGTTCCACCTGTTGTCTCTCCAGTATTTCACTAGCTTAGTCTGGTCAACCTCTCCAGACAGAGCACTTTCGTCTTCGAGGTAGGTGAATCGCAGCATCCGGCATACATTCTCGGGAACATCGTTGGCGGTGAGGACCTTTTGAGTACACGTCTCCACACGCGACTTGTACGATTCCCATAAAGTGTCATCTCTATAATCGAGGCGTAAGATGACAAAGCCCCATATGCCGATATCCAGGTATGGCTTTCGTTGTGCTTTTATGGCGAAATCCTGGATTTTCCAAGATATCGAATCGTTGGTAGGGGCCTGAGGAAAGTCGACCTGACCTTTGGTTTCCCTCATGATCTGCTCGAGGGCCCTCCTTTTCAAGGCATCTTCATGACTGGGTTTGCCCCTTTGTATGCTGTCCTGCAGCAATTCAAGGTAGCGGCGCTCGACCAGTCGGTAACGATGTAATTGTCTTGTTGTTCGCTTCTGCTCCCTACGATAACCTTGCTCTTTGTAGCATTGAAGTATCGCTTTCAGCTCACCCGGGTCAGTAAATTCGTTGCTCTCGTATACTTTATCAGCCAACTCTTTGACTTCTGGAGATTGCTGCTTCAAGAAGCTTAGGAGACTGTCACCTACTGATGCTGGGCCTGATGCAACACCTCTGATTATAATGTCTATCTCATCATCTGTCAAATCCAAGGCACCTCTTTCGAGACAGCCTTGCACCAGTGATGCACGAGAAGGATAACGCGTCTTCGCTTGAACAATGGCGTCCTCTTCAGCTGGCGGAAGTCGAAACGAGACTTTGTGGCGCTCTTCTTGCGTCAAAGTTTCTGATACGTCGAGTGATTTTCGAAATATCGCGATGATGTCCTCAAATTGTTGCTCCGACATGCTGTTATCAAATGTTTTTGCTGGGCGTTTGTGGTTGATAGATGGAAGGAAGGTTGGGTGGTTCTTGCCCGCCCCGCAAACGCGACATGCTTTTTTCATCGCGTCGTCATTTCTGTCCACCTCTTCGACTCTAACCCAACATCGACACCGCAATCAAAATCTAGCCAAATTCTCAATATCAACTTCAAGAGCAACATGACGCAGGCCTTAACTGTTGTTCATCATGAGTCAGAGCGAAGCCACCCAGAGACCCCAGAAATCACGGCGAAACCGACGAGCTTGCGATCAGTGCAGTGCCCGTAGTGTCAAATGTCGACTCGGTGCTGATGGCGAACAAGGCCAGTGCCAGAATTGTATCGATTATGGCGAAACGTGCACATTTCAGCGACCAATAAGACCGCGAGGAGCAAAACCGAAGGCGGCCAGGATAGCAGTGAATCAGGCTAGGAATGTTCACCAGGAGACGCCTAATCAGAGCGACACTGTACAAGCACAAGTGTCTTACAGAGATGAGGAAATTCCACTGGACACTGATGCCTGGAAGCCAAGAGTCATGCCTTCTCAAGCTATTGTGATGGACCTGACGGAGATATATTTCGAGGTTGTGTATCCGGTCTTCCCCTTCTTCCACCGACCGACGTTATTGCGAAGGGTATCGCGAGGAGAGTACGCTTCAAGTCGGCCCCTGTTCGCTTCTGTTCTGGCTATGTGTGCACTTGCTTCTGCTCGTGTGCGCGACGGTGCTTTGTACACAAGTAATTGGAACGCAGCATCGCTCAAAGATCCTTCATCTGAAGAGCTGTTCAGGTTCGCCAAAGAGGCCATCCCTCATGATGCGTCGTTGTCACAAGAACTTGACTACATGCGAGCGTATGCATTGCTGGCTATCACTTCAATTCAGTATGGAGATTCTCGTCAGATGAGTTATTATCTGGGCCTTTATCACAGCTTCGTCGCTGTGGGTATGCTCCAAGATGAGGACAATTGGCCTTCTGGTATAGCTCATGTCGAGATCGAGGAGCGAAGAAGACTCTTCTGGTCTACATACACACTGGATATTTTCTCATCAATCATCTGGGGTGGATTCGCAAGGAGCAGGGAAGCTTGCTTCAGCGTGTGTTACCCAACCGAGTGTGATGATGAATCTTTCAACGACACAAACGCTCCGACTACCAATGAGTCGTATGAGGCGCCTACTTGGATAAAAGGATGGAACTTCGTAACCGACCTGTATAGAATCCTTGAACACACGGTCGATCGTCTGGGCCATCTGCAAAACCCAATACGACGTACTCCTTCCATTCAAGGCTTCATCGAGCAAAGCAGCACTCCACACACATCAGTCCTCAACAACATCATGACTCTATACGAACAATTACCTCCTATATTCAAGTCCACCCAACCACTAACGGGCCGATTGGAAAACGACCTCTTCGGCTTCCAAGCCGCCAACATCGCCGCCTCCCTCCAACTCGTCCGCATGGTCCTCTTCACCACCGAAAACTCCACCGTAGACCAAAAATGCCAGATCGCCAGTGAAGTCATCAACGGTTTCGCCAGTGTACCCGTCGCCTACCTTCGCGCAATCAGTTCACCACTATTCCACCACTTGGCAGGGATCGGCAGTATAATGGGCTCGGCGTTCGAAAACGGACTCACCGAATCCTCTTATCGACGTGTGCGCTCCGTATTGCTGGATCTTGCAAATTTGCTTGCGAATCTGGAGGTGGGATTGTATTGTGCTGCTGGGACTAGCGATAAGTTACGCACGCAGGTGTCGAGGATTGATGAGTTTATGAAGATACAGCGGTCGGTGGATGCGGAACGTTTGTCTCCGTGGGCGACGACGCAGCCAGAGAATGCTTTTGCAGCACCGAATGTCAGTGCTGAGCAGGAGCAGCAGCAGCTCATGACATCTGAAGAATCACCACAGATACACTTTCCGGCAGAATTATTCGAGAACTGGTCTTGGGCATTCGACTTTAATTAAATGTTTGTTTTAGTACCCGAAACCCCTTTCTGTCTTGTATCTTCCTCGTCTGCTATGTTTGTTATACCTGAGGCAGCTCATCATGAGAGGAATACTCGAACTGCTTCCGCTTCTCCAACCCCCCTTCCATCTCCGCCTTTGTGATAAACAAATCCTTATTCTCCGCATACGCCTTTTCCATCTGCCAATAAAACGGCGAAGTGGTAAACATAGCTTCGATAGATTCAAGCGAGCGATTTGCGGTTTCCGGATAAACCAGGTAAACGATTCCGATCCAGATGAAATTCAATCCGGCAAAGAGGAAATAAGTGCGACTCTGTGAATTTCGTTAGTGGTTGCTTTGATAGAAGTCTGGCGGAGGGAGATATGTGGGTTCAAAGTATAGCATACCTGGATATTTTCGAACATGATTGGGTTGACTAGGACTGTCCAGCCGACACCGATGGCCCAGCCGGTGATGCCGAAACCGTTTCCTTGTGCTCTCATTCTGCTGGGGAAGATTTCTGTAGGGATCAGGAAAGCGACTGTGCCCCAGGTGGAGGCGTAGATGAGGTTGAAGAGGAATAACATGGTTACGGCAGCTGGGGCGATACTGGCAGCTTTGGAGGGATCAGCACGAGAAGCTTCGTAGAGCGAGGCAGCCTGAAGAATGTTAGCAAGTATTCAGGTCAAATGGCGTCTGCGAAACGGGAGGGAGACTCACAATCAAGTTGACAGCGAACAGGCCGGCAGCTCCCCACATCAAGCATTTGCGTCTACCGTATCTGTCGACGATCTGTGCGGAGATGATGGTACCGATGATACCGATGGTGTTCAATCCTCCAGCAAGTCCATTCTGCTTGATCTCGCTGTAACCTGCTTGACGGAGAAGAACTGGCGAGTATGCAGTAACAGCAGTGATTCCGGTCCAAGAAGCCATGATTTGCAGCCAGATACAAAGCCATGCTCTACGACCAAGATGTGCTCCCTTTGTCTTGTCAAGACCAAGAATAATCTTAATGAACTCGATAGGAGAAGCGGGCTTGGTGTCTTCAGCCATGGCGACAATCTCATTGAACTCTTGCTCGACAGCAGGGCCATAATTTCCACGGACGTGTTCGAGAACTTCGCGAGCTTCTTCATTTCTGCCGACGGAAGCCAGGTAGCGGGGAGAGTCTGGAAGCATCTTGATACCTGCGAGGAGGAGAAGAGCAGGAAGACATTGGAAAGCGAGGAGGAATCGCCAGCGGACTGCCGAGTAACCGTTGTTCACAAAGGAGAGACCAAAGTCGAGCCAATAGGCGACTGAGATTCCGAGGTAGTTGGCGATGAAGACGTATCCAAGAAAACCACCACGATGTTCTGCGCTGGAGACTTCCGATACGAGTACAGGAGTGATACCGGTGAGAGCTGAGGAGCAAAGTGGTCAGATGAGATATTGTCAGAGCACAGGATTCAATGCTTACCTCCAGTGCCGAGACCAGTGACAACACGAGCGACAAGGATGAAGTCTGCACTCTGGGTTGCAGCTTGCAAGGCACCTCCAACAAGAGCAAACATGGCAGCAAAGAAGAGACCGTTGATTCTGCCGATTCGATCGGCTGCCCATCCTCCGACGAAACAGCCAACAATGGCACCAAGATAGTACTGCAAGCGTTCTCTTAGCTTCTGATTCCCTTGTAAAGTCATGCCTATCAACTTACGATACTGACAATGCCACCTTGCTTTGTGGTGTTTGTCACAGTGCCATCAGAAGTACCGATATTGACCTCAGTAACATAGTTTGGCGAAGCATTCACGCCTCCCATGACACCTTGATCATAGCCTTCAAAGAAGATGGAGATCAAAGCGAATGTCTGGATAGCGATGTTGAGTTTGGCAGGCGAGAGCCCCTTCCAGGCTGTTGTGAAGCCCATGGTTTTGGAGTGTGCTGGTATTCAGTGGATGGTATGGAGGGTGAGATGAGTGATCGACATGGAGGGATATCCAACTGGTTTTATGTTCTTTTCTCCAGTATGGTACTTGAACTGGAGTATTGATCAGAAGAACGTATCTTGATTTCCAGGTAACCGGGAGCCGAGAACGACTCCAGGAAATCATTCGGGGCCCCGGAAATGGCGTTTGCGATTGTTAAGCAGTCGTAGTTCATACAACGGTACTGGACTGCCGATGTCGTGGGGATGACGAGATTGTTATTCGGATATTCGCCTAATCCTCTTTTGGCGACTATGGCCCGAACTTCCGAACAACCTTCCCCGCTTATGTTCCAAATTCATGAACAGCAACATCTCGATCTTGTATCACATGTCGGCAGATAGTTTGGGGTTGTCATGGGGGAACACATTTAACATCGCAGGGTCCCTGCTGGTCGGTTTGATCTTCGATCTCAAGTACCCTCTCATACCATTGGTTCCTCTCACACACCATCAACATGGACGGCCATAGGGAACACATCAATGGCGACACAACGGCACTTGACCTGACCGTCCTCGGCTTGAACAGCGGAACCAGTATGGATGGCATCGATTGCGCACTATGCAGGTTCCGACAGACGAGTCCCGAAGCACCAATGCACTTCGAACTGCTCAAATACGGCGAAATTCCATTGGAGCAAAAGATCAAGAAGCGAGTCATGAACATGATCCTACACAACCGCACAACACCTGAGGAACTATCCGAAGTAAATGTTTTGCTAGGAAACACGTTTGCATCGGCCGTGAAGGAGTTTTGCAAGGAGCAAGACGTGTCCATGGACAATATTGATGTCATTGGATCACACGGCCAGACAATCTGGCTACTCAGCATGCCTGAACCAGGTCAAACGAAAAGTGCATTGACCATGGCAGAAGGCACATTCGTTGCTGCACAGACGGGAATCACAACCGTGACAGATTTCAGAGTCAGTGACCAAGCAGCTGGTCGGCAAGGAGCCCCACTCATCGCCTTCTTCGACGCCCTTCTGTTGCACCACCCGAATAAGCTACGAGCTTGCCAAAATATCGGCGGCATTGCGAATGTCTGCTTCATCCCTCCAGACCATGCAGGTGGTGTAGACAAGTGCTTCGACTTCGATACCGGCCCGGGAAATGTCTTCATCGATGCTGTCGTGCGACACTACACAAACGGAAAGCAAGAGTACGACAAAGACGGTGCCATGGGTAAGCGTGGAACAGTCAACCAGAAACTGGTGGATGAATTCCTGGAATTCAAGTACTTCAAGCTTGAGCCACCCAAGACAACTGGCAGAGAAGTGTTCCGCGATACCATGGCACATGACTTGATTGAAAGAGCGGAGAAGTTGGGAATGTCACAGGATGATGTCGTTGCTACGGTGACTCGCATCACTGCGCAGGCAATCGTTGACCACTACCGTCGCTACGCTCCATCGCAAGACATTGATGAGATCTTCATGTGCGGTGGCGGTGCTTACAACCCCAACATTACCGATTTCATTCAAAAGAACTACCCAAACACGAAAATATTCATGCTGGATGATGCAGGTGTTCCGGCAGGTGCCAAGGAGGCGGTAACGTTTGCGTGGCAAGCAATGGAAGCAGTCGTTGGCCGATCGATTCCTGTGCCTGACCGGGTTGAGACGCGACAGGAGTATGTGCTTGGAAAAGTGTCTCCAGGAAAGAATTATAGAAAGGTCATGAAGCAGGGTATGGCGTTTGGAGAGGGTGAAAGGTTGCCGCCTGTCAAAGAGATGATCAATTATGTCAACGGCAAGGTGTTTGACAATAACTGGGCATAGATAGCTGGAGATCAGAGCGTGATATCTGGCATGTCGAATGGAAGCTGTTCCGCGTAATTGAGTCCACCACTGTAGTCAATCAGATAGGTATCAATATCATTCTATGATGCACGTTAGCATAAGTTTGCTAGAGTTAGACCACAACAACACTTACCCAGTTCAGCATGTCAGGATTATCTAGTATACTTTCGAGAGATCCAATGTCCATCAAATCCTCGATCGGTGCAGTGACTTGCTGAACAGCAGGTGGAGTTTCTGGGCGGTTCAATATATGCTCCAAAGGAGCGCACGGGCAGTATTCCGGCATGACAAGTTGACCAGTTCCAGCAGCTGGCGGTGAGCGAGTATCCTGAGCAGTCAACTTTGCTATCATGACACCAAGTACGTGACTTGCACGAATAGCATCTCTATATGCAGGCTTTTTGCTGGACCAGACGTGTCGAGATTTCTGCAGTGCTTCTAGTTTTCTCGCCTTGGACTCTGGACTTGAAGAATGGAGTCAGCACAGCGTGAATATCAACTTTGGGACTCGACATACCTTTGTGACTTCGATTCTGAAAGGTCCAAACACACGATCATGGCAGCTGAGAACTGTTCATGGAGCGTGACATTAGTAAACATCCATCTACTCGTGTACAGACGTCCCTCTGGCTGGAGAGATTCGTAGTAGTCGTTCTGCAAGTCAAGTTGCCGCAACGCAGAGTTCACACAGATTTCTCGCGATTTATCGAATGCTGGATCGTCCTTCTTGTATGCCATGAAAGGTCGATGTAGGATGCAGAGTCCTTTCAGATACTGTAGCTCAAGCATGAACCGTTGCATGATCAGACAATCTTGGTCGACAAAGCTGGTTTCGGCGATGGGGCGGATACGGAGGGAAGGTGGAATGCTCTGGTGACTTATTTCAAGTGCTTCGTGAAGCCTGTTGGTTTCTTCCAGATCATACCTCCGACTAGACAATGCATGTCGAATGATTGGACGTAGATGCCGAACAGCAACGACTTTACAAGTGAAGAAGAGCATTGGAATGTGGGTGGCATGTGATCGGGGTGGTGGCATGACGGTAGTGTTCTCATCAAAGTCCTCGTCCAGCAGATTGACCGGAAACTGACAATCGCATTCATCCTCGTTGATCATGGCTGGGATACCTTGTTGCGCCGACATGGTGATATCAAAGACCTCAATATAGTGCCACGCTCTTCGTCGCATCTCGCTCTCGAAAGGGGTAAGCTTGGCTGACAGATGTCGGGGATCCCTGTGGTAGCCCATCTTTTGTGCAAGTCTGGTCGCCATGGTCAGTATCGGCCAGGGCTGAATCTCAGGATCCGCATGGAGAGCATAGATGCAGTGAAAGTGAAATAGCAATGCCTCGATGGAGTATGGCTGAGCCTTGAGGTATTGATCTGTAACGAGGCATTTGGCAGCCATCCTCAATGCGCCAGCTCTCTTGGTATTGCACGGATCCGAAACTGAAGCCAGACCTCGTGCAACGGCCAACTTGGCTGCCATGAACATGATGGAGAATAGTATGCTCAACCAGCAGAAACTGGTTGATGATGGATCTTTCCAGAAAGCTTCGTATTCCCTTTGGAACTTGCCACTATGAACGAACATTAAAGACAGGAAAGTCTCTTTGAAATAGGTTGCAACAAGGCTATCGACGATGTGTCGCTCTGGTAGTGTTGCAAGTATTTGCTCAATAGTCACAAGCTTTTCTTGGCCAAACAGGGGATCGGATTTGAGTGCTGGTTCAGAGGGCGCATCGTTCAAATCAGAGTCCATAACGGAGCGAATGTCGTGAATACTTTCGAGAATCGAGGCCCAGTGCGTCCCACCAATATAATTTACTTGAGAACCTTGTTGGCTCAAGTGACCACCTGCAGAAACACTCGGATATTCGGGAGTGTTGACCTGGGGAGAACTGGACGAATCTGGAGGAGTGACTACAAAAGTACTCATGGGAGCGGCGTGCATCAAACCGTTGACCATGTCTTCGAGTCTCTGTAAGCGACCAGCAGCAGCATCTTGACTGACAGCAGGGCGAGGTCTCTGATCTTTCTTCGAGGCGACTGAGCTGTAATCACAGTTGGAGGCTTCTCCTTTCTTGACACAAGATGCGCATGGCTGTTGGCGATCACATTTCAACTTTTTGGCCCGACATGTCGAGCAAGACAAAGGGCGGCGGTTGCGCTTTGCGACACGAGTGTCGGTGTTGGCAGAAAAGACCGAGGTGAAGTTTGATAGGCCCGCCATGATTCTCGTGCGACCTCAAGGATTGAGGACTTGAGAAGAATCCGTGCTGGATGGTAGAATCACATGTGCCAGGAAGATTCATGCGTAGCAAAGGAAGGGAATGTTTGGGAAGGTCGGAGATAGTGACTTCCTTGTTGGGGAAGGTTGTGGACCCTGGCAAAGAAGAGTTGCCAAGAGAGTGCGGAGGGAAGGCTCGGTGAATCGAGGCATGAACCTTTTGATTTGCGAAATGAAATTGGCAGGAGTTGATTGAGGAACCCAAGTGCATTGAACCTGCCTTCCTTCCAGTAATGCCATATCATAATTCAACAGACGTACAAAATTCCCACCCGTCCGTCCCATTCCCACGTGCGTGTGAGACGAAGTCGTACTGGAGCGTCGTCAGCAAGCCCCCCTAAACACGAGCAGCACCAAAACATAGCCTCAAGGTTCGAGGCAGCCACATGCACAGATGAATCGACCGAACCCGTTCGCCTCGAACAGCTTCTTCAAGCCGGCAGCTTCGCTCCTTGGATCTGCCAACACCTTCAACACAACGACACGTCGCAGGAGTCTGTCCTTGGATGATTCAGACACAGAAGCCCAACGACACACTCCAGAGCCTCGCCCATCACCCGTCATCATGGAGGAAGCGCCTGCCGGTCCCTCACCAGAATTGCGACCTAGTCCTACCATCCCTATTGTCAGCATATCTCGTTCCCCATCGCCATTCGCAACAAGCAAAAGCACCGCCCAGTCAGAAGATGAGGAGTACGAGATGTGCAATGTCTCTCAGAGCAGGCCGTTGGTTGCAAAAGATAATATGGAAGGCGACCGGAGCATCGCACAACGCATCTTCCAGAAGGGTGGCATTGGCCAGTTCTTGTTCGGCACTGCTGTAGGATGGAGGGTATACTTGGGTCTGTTGATCTTCTGGGTCGGAGGCTGTCAGTTCGGCACTCTTCTCATGAACAGGTTCATCTTGTGGACCGGCACATACAAATTTCCCTACCCACTCACCCTGACGCTGTTGCAGCTTTGCATCACACACTTGTTTCTGCTTGGTTTCGCAGCCTTGACGAGAGGACTTGCTGGTCCGCTGAGAATCATTGGACTGGGCGCCATCGTTGCTCCTTCGCAAGCCTACAACAAGGGAAATAGACCCACAAGATATACCGGAGGCTTGAGGACGAAATCCGTCTTTACGAACGTTTCGAACTGGTTTGTCCATGGTTCGGGAGGCATCGCAGGAGGTGGCCTGTTCGAATTCCAGCGCAACACTGCCAAGCATGTCTTTCCCGTCGCCATCGTCTTCCTTGCGAAAACCGTTCTGTCCAACATCTCATTCGCGTATGCTGTCATGCCAATGTACATGATGTCCAGAATCGCCGTCATCCCTCTGACGCTCATTCTGACAGCTGTCTTGCTGCGCCAGCAACATTCAATTCAGACCATGTCATCCGCCATGATTGCAACACTGAATCTTCTCATGACCAGCATCCGTCCTGGAGAGCGCGATCCCTGGGAGTCTGTCGTTGCCGGTGTCTTTAGCTCTGCCTTTGTCGCACTATATCCTGTCCTTCTCCTACGCTGTTATCGCCAGCTCGTCTCCGATCTGGTACCTCAGGGCGATCTACTGAGTACTTCTGACCGCAGGACAGCAACTGCCAACACGGGCACAAAGGAAGAAACACGTGCATACTGGAGAGTGCTGCATTACACGTCTTCGCTCACGATAGCCATGCTCGTTCCTTTCGTCCTGGTTTCTGGTGAGCTCAAGCAAATCCACAGAAACTGCTACTTCCTGGACGTTCCCTGGTTCTGGTTTCTCATGTCTTGCGCAGCACTTGGTGGGTTTGGTGTCTTCTCCTCATTTTTGCTGCTCGTCAAAGCGACTTCACCTCTATCGGCGAACTTTGTCTCACTTCCGAGAAGTGTCTTCCAGATCGTCGTGTTGAGCAAATTCAAGATGCCCGCGCATAGCTGGGTTGGAGCTGGTCTCTGTATGCTCAGTTGTGCTTGGTACTGTCTCGCAAGGCTCAGAGAAGGCAGAGGCCGAGGTGGTTATGGAGCGATATAGTCATGGCAGTCATAATCACGTAGTGTTTAATCAATAATTCTCAGTCTCTCTTGTATAGATGGAAGAGCCATCTTTGCGAGAATTCCATTCATGCTCTTCTAGATCATCGGATCCAAGGTGTGACATGCGCCGGATAAGTTTAAGAAGGCACATTCATTGACCATTGCTGCCAAATATCCAGGTGACTCTTCGATTTCGTGTGAAAATTGCCTTTTTTGTTTCCCCCTCCCTGCTGCATTTTCTTCCTGCAATGCGCGACCAATACGGCCAATTCATTCACCCTCATCCAAAATCCCACGACGCCACCAGCTGAATACACGCTCAGGAACGAAATGCCTCAGCAGGACATTCGCGTTTACAGCCCTGCCATCTTTGTCTCTCCACTCCGCAGCTCATTTCATGATACATGATTTTCCAAAATTGCCCCACACTCATCCAACTTCGAGATCTGACCAATTTCGGGATGCAAATAAAGGCGCTTTGGCGGAGTGGTTAACGCGATGCCCTGCTAAGGCATTTCCTTCGGGAGCGTGTGTTCGAATCACACAGGCGTCGTCTTCTTTTGACTTTTTGGATGTTGTGGGACTTCTCTTTTGGTCTGGGGATGATGGTGAGGGATTAGGGTTCGAGATGGCATTTTTTAAGTCGAGTTCTGGGAAGAGGGAGGATTGCTTGGAGGGAATTTGTGCGCTCGCGAGGCTTTGAGAGAAGGTATCTAGTCATGGTTTGATAATGAGGGCAATGATGATTGAAGCCCTGCTCCGAAGACGAAGTGTGTTCTTGCGGCTTATTGAAACTCTCTATAATCATACCCAACTTGACCTGAGTTGTCGCTGTATCTCCTCCGTCGGCCACCCCAACTCCTGACACTTCCGAAGAATACCAAAAGAAGCTTCCCGCTCATCATCTTGCCGAAACAATCCACCGGCGAGCGAGATAGCCATAGATGCGTTGACAAATCCAGGCGCAACATCATCTGCAATTGATGTCAGCAAACAGTATTTGCAATGAGAGCAGACCCGACACTCACCATTGCTGACAGCAAGCCCGCAAACCATCCTTGCATGATTCCTCAATCCATCGTCTACAGTTTCGGAAGCTGAAATGCGAGCAAGACCTACACGCGGTATTCTGGGGTCATGCGCGCATAGCAACATCGAGGCAAGATGATAATGCTGCAATCCTATTACCACAGCAGAACACAAAAAGGCAATCTCAGGGAATGGAGTACCTTGTCCTTGATCTTGGTGCAGAATGGGTCGGTAAGAAGGAGGTAATGATGATGCCCAAGCTTTGCAGTATTGCAGCAGCACGTCGTACTCGGAGGTGATGTCTTGTCGCTGCGGACCGAAGCAGTAGTTGACGACACCTACGCAATGCATCACCATTCGGTTCGCCCAAGCTCCCTCATGAGTAGGCTGAAGTTCTGCATCGCACTCATCACGATCGAATTGTAGCATGGTAGGTTTCTGATTGGCAATGGCATAATACACCTCCTGCCGAACTCCCAACCAGAAGGCAGCGGATCGCAAATCATCAGTGGCCGAATTGTGGGTTTGGAGGTTGATAAAAGCACGAGTACCTATGCGATGGCTTGGATTGAAGGCCAGAGACGCATCAATCTCTTCCAAATACCGTAGTATCACAATGGTTGACAGGAGGATTTCACTCAAGACAGCAGTGGCGTCGTCAAGGAATGGTATCAACAACTCGAGACACTGTTGGTGGTAGCGGTCGGCAATCACTGGTGAGTAATCAGTCGTCTGACTGAGATGGCGAGCGGAGGCTGCTAACAGAGCATATGCAAGCACTTGGTTGCTTTGGGCCTGAAGAGGCGCTTCGTTGGCGAAGTGGCATGCCGGATCGGTTATGTCGAGATTGCGAGCGACTGTCGACACGAAGTACCGGAACAAATGCAACTCTTCTCGAGTGCTGATGCAAGTCTGCCGAGGTGTATACAAGCCATTCGAACCATTTCGAGGACTGAGATTGTGCTGGCCAGGGGCATGGTGCGTTTCTCCCGGAAATTGGTCTGACGGCGGACTGCGAGCATTGGCATGCGAGGAACGGTCTGAACTGCCAGTAAGATCGTGTGTGGTGCTTTGATCATCTGGCCAGGAGCAGATGGGCGCCACTTGAAGCTCATCATTAGGTGTGTATGAGCGGCCCGTGTTCAACAACGACTGCCTCGACTGATCAGGCTCTTCAGAATGGAGCGTCTCTATACGGCGGGCTGCCACGGTGGTCTCTATCGCTCGAAGTTTCTCGGGTATCTCACCTGGAGCCCAAGCGTTCTCGTCAACAAATACCAGAGACGAAGATGGAGAAGTCCATCTTTGGGATGTCGAGAAAGCGTATTCGGCTTCCGCAAAGCTGTGCCTATACCGAACGTCGAATGGCCGTGAACATGGTATGCCTCTTTTTACACATCTCGAGCAGTCACCAGAAGCGGCATCGCCTACCAGTCAGTCAGTCAGTGGACAAAATTCGGCGGATATTTAATGCGACAATCACATTTGACGTGTCGCTCTCTACAGCCCTTCGACACGTCAGCGACACGGTCATTTTTTCCCTTCTCAACCGGAAAGTGTTGCACACCTGACAACCTGTTTTGGAGCGGACAGCTCTGGAGCTTCGTCCGGACATCGAGACGGCGTCTAGAAAGAGAGCTTTGCGGAAACACTTGCTATGTGTGTTGGTCAGTTGCGGAGTTGGAACCAAAAACAGTGTGAGAGACAAAAGGAGGCAGCGAGCCGAAGACGTCGATCACCCCGCTTCGTGCTCCACCACGGCTATTTTACTGTTTCGGGAAGCCACGCCGCTTTTCTCTCTCCCGAGCTCAAACGCTTCCATCATCTCTTTCTTGATAACACAAAAATAGCGAATTCAGCATTCAAGATGTAGGTCCGTGAGATCAAACCCCGCTTTCATACGGTTGCAGGCAGCCAAGCGGTAGCCTTTGACTTCAACATGTGCCGGAAGAAAAGGATATTGTCCCCGAACAATGCTATAAAACAGGTCGGTACCTAAAGTAGACTCTCATTCTCCCATCAGCTTCAGTATCTCTCTTCTCTACAATCGGAAAAATCTGTCACCCCCTTGCCACAATGGACTCCTTGCACAACATGCCTTCGAAGGCTCCCTCGACCAAACTCAACATTGCAGTCGTCGGCTTGGGTAGAATGGGCAAACGCCATGCAAAGACCCTGATGTATCGCGTCCCTCACGCCAATCTCGTCGCCGTCTGCTCGAACGATGAGACTGAACTCAAGTGGGCTCGCGAGTTCTTCAAAGACAGCAATATTGAGGTCTTTTCCTCCTTTGATCAAATGATCGAGAAGGAAGGGCTTCAAGCTGTTTGGGTGTCTACCAGCACCAACGTTCATGCTTCCATGACTACTGCTTGTATCAATAAGAATCTGCACGTTCTTTGCGAGAAGCCTGTCTCCCAGAATTTGCAAGAGGTATGGCTGCGCTATATCTCTTTATGCGATATAGATGTTCTAACAACCATCACAGGCTCGTGATGTATGCGCCCTTGCAAAGCAAAACCCTCACCTCAAAGTTATGGCCGGCTACTCTCGCCGTTTCGATGCCTCTTACAGGTCCGCCAAAGCTCAGATCACTTCCGGGAGTATCGGCAAACCATTCCTCGTACGCTCTCAAACCACCGATCTCCTCGACACTACCGGTTTCTTCGTCCGCTATGCAGCCAAAAACGGTGGCATCTTCTACGACTGCGCAATCCACGATATCGATCTGACTTTGTGGTTGCTGGGAGATGTAAAGCCCAAGGCCTGTTGGGCTGTGGGAACCATCACCCATCATCCCGAATTGAAAGAGCTCAATGATGTAGACAATGGTGTTGGTGTTGTCGAGTACACTAATGGATGTCTTGGATATTACTACGTCAGCAGGACTCAAGCTCACGGTCATGATGTGTGCACCGAAGTCACCGGATCGGCTGGGAAATTATCCGTCAATGTGCAACCCCGCAGCGATTTTGTCGAGTTGGCTTCAAGCAATGGTATCTCTCATCAGGTGCAGCCGGAGTATTGGGAGAGATTCGAGGACGCGTTTGCCACTGAGGCTATTGAGTTTTGCGAGAGTGTGCTGGAGGACAAAGATGTTCCTGTGGCTTTGGATATTGGGATTCAGAGTTTGGAGATTGGGTTGGCTTTGCAGGATGCTTTGCTCAGTGGTCAAGTCCAAAAGTTTGATGAGGAGGGACATCAGATCAAGGCTTGAAGATTCGTAGAATATGTGAAGACCCGACTCCCTTAGCACACACGTATTCTCTCACAACTTTGCCCCACCAGCTCCAGCAGCTCTGTCATACATCTCCTTCTCAAACAGATTAATCATCTCTCCAACCTTCTTATCTCCAGGTGGGAAAACTTGAGTACCGAACAACCCACAAACTCCAGCCTCTCTGTCAACAAACTACACATTTTCAAGTCAGCGAACTCGTACATAAGCAAAAGTAGCAAGCAAGCAAGCAAAACAACATACCCAGGAAAGATTTGGCATCCCACTCCAAATCATCGTCCCTCTTTTCCTCTGCTCAGCATCATCACTATCAATCAACACACCACCAACACCCCAATCATAATCCACCTCCTGCGGGAAGGAGCCGATGAACAACGATACCACCTCTGGCGACTTAAACACCTGATTAATACCCTGACTCGCCTGTTCCGTCAGCCGTGGCGAGAACATAATCTTTGTGCTTTCCTTGCTCAACAATATCTCGTCGTCCGCAAGCAACGATTCCAAAATTTTGAAATATTGGGTCAGGTCTGCGTAGCCACCGTGACCGCCGAAACATTCAGCATCTCCGTAGTCGATGTTTTTGGTATCGGGGAGGTTGATGAGGTTGCCCTCTTCGCCAATTCTCAACCCAATAGTCGCTTTTTCCTTTTTCATCTCCTCAGTCAGGAATGGTGTGAATTTAATCCTATCGATTCCCAGAGGAGCGAAAATGTTGGCATCCATGTAATGTTGCAGAGATTGAGAGGTTATCTTTTCCAGCACCTTGCCCGCCCAATCGATTCCGGTGCCGTAGGACCAATAAGTGCCTGGTTCGAAGAGAAGTGGATACACGCATTTCGTACTCATTGTAGCCCTATCCTCAGGTTGACCCTGCTGATCACGGTATTTTTCCAACACAGGGACCAATATATCATACGCAGTTCCAGCAGAATGGGTGAGCAAATGCACAAACAAGATTGGTTTCTTGCGATCAGAGAGGATGGGTTTATCATTGTCGTCGAAACCGTGGAGGATGGGTTGAGCGGCGAGATCGGGGATGAAGGAGCTGACGTCGGTGTCGAGGGAGATGAGGCCGCGTTCGATGAGTTGCATGCAGGCGATTGAAGTCAAGAGTTTTGTCATGGAGGCTAGGAAGAGGGGGGTATTGAGGTCGAGAGGTTTGGCGTTTTCGCCCATGGAGCGGGTGCCGAAAGATTTGGCGTAGTCGAGTTTTCCTGCCTCTACATGAGTATATGCCAATAGATGTGATGGGATAGAGAAGGGAGGAGTTGTTGATTACCGCTCTTATCTTTAGCCATCAAGATGGCGCCGGAGAAAACACCATCTTTGACCGCTTGCTCGAATTTCTGCTCAAAGGAAGACATGTTGATGTCTAAAGAAGCTGGCACTGCAGACCTTGCCTTCTTCAGAAAAGATTGAGGTTGTGTTGAAGTAGAAGGTTGTTAGCTTTACTCTTTATATACCCGCAATAGCCGTTTCCCTGGTGCCTGCCTGGCAGCCGAGGCATTGCGGGGTGATGGCAGGTGAGATTTGAACCGCATTTCTGCAAAGGCATCCTCTTTGATTTTCTTGGTATCGGTTGACGTATGTATTTTCTTCAGTGGACTGAGTCAGCGCTTTATAAGCTCTGCAGGAGGTTTAATATAAAATGCATGCGAAAGCGACTATCTGGTGATATCTTGGTAAGCATCGGAGTCTTTTGACAGCGCATTTGACCCAAGAGGCCAGATGGTCTCGAGTGAAGGCAGCGACTATTATTGTCTTCAACAAAAGACATATTGTAACAATATTTGACACATATAAACCTCTTTGCCTCATCTACCTTACTTCAAATCATTAGGATAATCATCCTTGACCTGCGCCCCAACCTTGATCCTCCATCCATTAACCGCATGCTTCTTCCTGCCAACCTTGACCAGATCCTTGATATGTCGCTCCAAAGTCTCCTTGACCTCCATAGGATCATCTCTATTCTCCGTCTGCCAGACCAATGTAAATGTAACCATCAGTCCTTCCTTGTCTCCTCTTTTGCCAAGCGTATCCACATATTCTGAGGAAATGCGTATTTCGGGTTTCTTCAGGATGGTAGAGGTGTGGATGTCGTAGAGATCATCCTGAACTACACCAGCTGGGAAAGCGCGACTGAGGATGAGACCGATGACGCCGATGTATTGGGTCCACCATGCTTCTTCATTTGACACCAAGCGGATGAGTTGGTCGCGATAATCTGTTTCGCGAGGAGCCAGTTCGCCTTCATATCTAGCTTCGAGCATGAGAGCAAGTAATGCTCTATCCGCATGTGAAGAACCATGGGTGGAACATAGAATGCCAGTGCCTGTGCTGTACAACGCAGATGTCGAAGAAACTTCTTTGTTCATGTTGGCGTGGAAGTAGAACATGTTGGCGAAGGCGCGAATCATGTGAACATCGATGGATTCAGGCACACCGGCGTGTATCTCCGTACCACTGGGTAGTGACTGTGTAACCAGAGCGGCGAGTTTGGGCGAGATTGGCTTAGCCATATCTCTTGTCGCTACCTCAAGAGGATCTTGGGCTCTGATCTCAGCAGGAAGGCGATTGTAGAGAACGCCCTCGCGCACACCTCCTTGACAGAAATGAGCTTCGCGGATACCATGAGGAATGGCTTCGGCGAGAACGCTGACGAGGAAGGATACAGCAGGTACCTGACCACGACGACGATCCGAAACGCGAAAGATCTCCTTTGCTTCTCTGGCAATCTCCTTCATCTTCTCGGTGTCTTCGAATTCGTCTTTCTGGGCTGTGAATCCGTTGATGATAGAGAATGGATAACCTCCACCAGCCACCTGTTCGTGGTGGAGCAAGAGGTAACCCCAACCACGGAAACCACCTCCAGTCAAGTAGAGACGGAAGCCGCCATTCTTCATAGCATCCTTGACAAGCTCTTTGGGGACTTGAATCTTGCTGTAGGCCTCCTGAAATTGCGTCTTGACCTGAGCACGGAACTCTTCCCTCGCCTTGTGCGCCTCATGCTTACTCTTCCCCTTCTTCAGCTCCTCCAATCGTCTCGTCAACGCAGCAGCTCCATATGGAAAACTGACAGCGCTGACAGGACTGATCTGAGTCTCACCCCCTTTCGCAATCATCCAAGTAATTTGAGTACTACCACCACCCATATCCATCACCAAGCCTCTCACAGACGAAAACGAACTCGCAACACCATACGCACCAATCCTACCCTCATCCTCTTTACTCAACAATCTCATCTTAATCCCAGTCTCCTTTCTGATCTTCTCCACAAACTCTGCAGAATTGATAGCAGCCCTTGTAGCCTCGGTCGCCACAATCTCAATCTGCTCGGGCGGAACCCTAAAATCCGCACAGAAGATTTGGAACCTCAACAACATGGAAATCACATCATCCATTACAGCAGCAGAGATTGGGATTTTGGTGCCATTCTCGTCATATTGAGCTTCATAGAGCGAGATTTTGTTGCGGTAGGCGTAAACGGTGGGTAAAACTCGAGTTGTTGGTGCGCTTTGGTCTGTGATGGAGAGGCGGATGCCGTTGCTGCCCATGTCGACAAGACCCCAGAGGCCTTTGTTCCATTCTGGCTCTGAGGTAGGTTGCTGACTCGTTGTCGCATGTCTGTGGGGGATTTTGTATCCTCCGCCCATGGTGAATGGAGAAGCACCTTGATGTCCGAGTGTGATGAGTTTCCGAGGTCGCGAAAGATGTCGAGTGGTCAGAAGGCGAATGCTGCGATGTCTTGTCGTGAACAACAGCGTGCCGTGAGATCTATCAGTCTTGAACAGTGAATTGGGGGTTGTGATAGGATGTTTATGTAGGGAAACAAGATGATTGCGCCCGCAAAAACACAACAGCTCCTTGGTCTCTTGGTGTTGAGGAGCTCTCCCCGCAACGGTTTCAGCGAGTCAGTGGCGGTGCGCTAATTTCAGATGTACTCAGCCATCGTCATCCATCGCCTGTACATCTCGCACGGTGAGAATGCATTGGCTTTGGAGTGTGTTTCGGAGTCCTTTTCCGAACACCAACATTGACAAGTTGAAGCCTCACTGAAGCCTTGGTAAAAAACCCACTGCTCTCAATCTCCTTTAAAGCTCAACATCTCATAGCAAAACATTCGAATATCCAGAGGGTTCGTCAATTACTGTTTCATATGCCGATACAACGTGTGTGTGATGATAACTTCTATATCCGCGCATCTCTTCTCGCCTTGCTCTCTCCGTCCAAACAAGCCAAACAAGAAATGAAAGACAACTCTCCTATTCTTCACCAGATGAAGCCTCTCTCCCACATGCTTACTGCTCCATGTGTCCTGTCTAAGATATGCCGCGGTGCCTCGGCGTGATTTTTGGTCCCTTCTTCTCGACGTCCTTGCTGTGGTATCCTCGTCTACTGTATCCGTGGTGCGATGTAAAGGGAGAAGGGAGAGAAAGAATGCTGAAAACCCTATGCATGGCAATGGTGAGGTAGTCCGAGGAACGAGAGCAATCTATCCTGACGAAGCTACCTTCGTCATGTCTCTCGCGATACGAATCGCCAGGCCAGAATGTTCGTCGGCTGGGAGGTTGGTTCTGACTGTGCTCACACAAAATCGGCAGTGTATGAGAATCCTCTGAACTCTTCTTGCATGCCTTGAGTCAATACGGATTGAACTGGTGTAAGTACCGGTGTGACGCTTGTGAACTCGGAGTCGAAGTTGCTAGTATCAGCCTTGCCCTTGATGGTGGGCAAGAAAGGTGGAGGAACACGCTTGTGGTATATGTCCTCCCAGTTGATGTTCTTGAAGAAGGGGTGGCTCATGATTTCCTGAGCATCAGTTGGTCCACTACCCAGACGGAGCTCGGGCTCACGTGTGAGTAACTTCTGGAGGATCGACACCGAGTCGCGAGGCATGTGGATGGGGTATAGCGGCTCATCTGCGAGAATGGCGTCGTAGATTTCGTCTTCATCCTCACCACGGAATGGAGATTGTTGAAGCAGCATCTGGTAGATAAGAACACCAAATGCCCACCAATCAACAGAACGACCGTACTTCTTGTCAAGAAGGATCTGTCGCAACGAGTCAGCAGGGATTAATATGTACAAGTCTAGATATAACTTACCTCGGGGGCCATAAACTCGGGAGTACCACAGAACGTGCTGGTCGTACTGCCGTACCACATATCCTCCTTACAGAGACCATAATCAGCAATCTTGATGTGGCCATCCAATGTAAGAAGGATGTTGTCAAGCTTCAAATCACGGTAGATGACACCGTTCTCGTGGAAGTACTTGAGCGCCAAGCAGACCTCTGCGGCGTAGAATCTGTGAGGTATTAGCAAAATTCGTATCTGACCGATATTGCAGACTTACTGAGCTCTCTTAGTACCGAACTGTCCACGCTGAATGTGCAACATCAAATCACCACCACTAATGTACTCCATGACGAAATAGATTCTGGTCTCGGTCTGGAAACAAGCGTGGAGATTGGTCAAGAAGGGATGTCTCTCCTTGTTAGCGATCAAAAAGACACGCTTCTCTGACCTTGTGCTCTCGACCTCGTCGTTCTCGATAATGAACTCCTTCTTCAAAACCTTGATGGCATACAGTTGCTTCGACTGCTTCGTCTCGGCAAGCATAACCTTACCAAAGTTACCCTTACCGAGTACAGCAAGGAAGTTGAAGTGGTCGAGGCCGACACGGATGTTTCCGCCTTGAGTCTTTCTTGCAGGAGGTCCCATAGATGTTGCAGTCTTGCTTGGTGGTGACGTAGGAGTGGTGGTAGGAGGCGGGCTTTGTGCTGGAACAGGAGGGTATTGCTGGCGAGGAGGTTGAGCTTGTTGAGGAGGCTGTTGAAGAGGCTGGACTGGGAAGCCACTGACAGCGGCATAGTCTGCTGGGTTGTAGCCTGCAGGCTGTGGCTGGGAGGTTCTCTGCTGAGGGTATTGATCGCCGCTTGTCGTCGCTGTGGAGCTTCTCTGGCTGGCCTGCTGCTGCTGCTGTTGTTGCTGCTGCTTCTGGTAGTCGGTGGAAGAGCGGTTGTAGGGAGGGATTCTCTGTTCTGCCGCTGATGAGCGCTTGCCAGAAAGGGCTGCAGCTGCGGCCGCTGCAGCAGATTGGGACGAGTATTGACGGTGAGCGGGTGGTGGACGAGCTTCCGATTGTTGAGGAGACTGAGGAGGAGCGGCGAAGGATGCACGAGCAGCATCAACCGAGGTGGCAGGCGCGCCATACGTCGAGCTGCGAGGTGGAGCATCATAGGCGTCTGACATGCGATCTTTACCATAGGAGAGTGGCCTGTCCTGAGGGTTCGCCGTTTGATCCTGGTGAGAGGGTGTAGGCATAAACGAAGGCTGAGAGGGCTGAGCAGCGGGCCTAACACTGTTGGCTGTGCCAGGACGCAACTTGCGCTCCGACATGCTTGTGCCCTGGCGGCCCTTGGTGGCTCTGCGGATTTCTCCAAGAATTTCATTGGCCTTTTCGTTGGAGATACCGCAGAAGTCCGGAACGAAGTGGATGCAGTTGTTGTGGCAGGTAGAGCTGCACTCGGAACACTTGCGAGCCTGCTTTCTTCCAAGAGGCAGCATGTAACCGCAGTGGCAACACCAGTTGGCTCCCATATTGGAGAAGGCCTCGAAGCGATGAGGAATGCGGTGGTTGATCTTCTCCTCGTCAGGGTCTGACTCTGCGTTGGACTTACTAATGCACTTTGTGACGACACTTGGGTAACACTTCTTGTGGCAGGTCAATCTGCAGTCTGAGCACTGCATACCAGCCGTGTACTTCAAGAAGTCACCACACAGAGAGCAGCGCATGACGTTGTAGAAAGTCTGCTGAACAAACTTGTGGCCGTACTGCTCGACTGCATCTTCCTTGCGCTGACGAACAGCTCCCTTACGCCCAAGTCCGACGTCGAATGGTCTACGTTCGCGAGTTTGTTTGACTGGGAAGTGTTAGTGTGTATGGAACATCTGCAGAAGAAGAGAGACATACCGAAGCTCAAGTTCAGCTTGATCTTGCCAACAGGCTCGAGTGAGAACCAGTCGTCAATTACAACAGGGTTGGTCAGCGGTGTTGGGCCTCCGCCAAAGCCGCCAGAGGGACCTTGTTGACCAGCGTGTACTGACCCAGCACCTGCACTTCCTGGAGGTGGAGAGAGTTGCATGTCGGGACGCGGGCCTGAGTCGCCCATGTGATCGGCAGAGATCCAGCCAGAGTTCTTAACCTCGCTCTCGATACGCTTGCGACGCATCTCCTCTGCAATATCCGAGATGCGTACCCACAGCATACCAATGGGCATGGGGTGCTCGCCCGCCTTGTCGTAGACAGTCAGCTCAATCTCGTTGGCCTTGTCAATGTCGAAGTCGTGTTGCTCGTCGGTCCAGCGGTCGGTACGGGTGGCCTTGGTGCGGCCCTTGAAGCTGTCCTCGACCTTCAAGATGACAAACGTCTCGGGACCGCGCGAGAATCTACCCGTCGCGGCATGGTCGACATCGGCAATGGCTTGAATGCGGATAGACAGGTAACCACTGAGAGGCTTGCGCTGACTGGGGATGTTTAGACTGTCATCGTCTTGCATGTCGGTGCTGATGTCGGCAACGTGCAAATCCTCATGGCGCTTCAGAGCTTGCTTGAGAAGGTGGATCTTCTGGCTACTCTCAATGCGACGACCCTCGGCTTCTGCCCTGCTCTTGCGGTCTCCCTCGAGCTGGTACAAGCGCACCATCTTCTCGATACCATCCTTGTATTGTTTTTCGACGCTGAGCTTGAACTCGAGTTGTGACAGCATGAGCTGAATGCGCGGGCCGAGATGGGGTGTCTCGGCCTTGATCAGGTCCAGTCGGCTGTAATTGGGACGGTTCTTGAGACCGGATTGACCGGGTGCTGGCGGGGCGTACGGCGCGCGAGGGGGCATCAGGCCGTTGCCGCCACCCATGCTGTATCCGCCGGGGCCGGGAGCTCCGTAGCTGCCGGGGTCTTGGTCGTCTTGGTGCGAAGGCGGCAGCGGGCCTGAGTCGTTGTTGAGGGTCATGTTGGACACGTTGTCGCCGAGCTTGCGACTCTGCAGGTCTTGCAGAGTCTTCTCAAAGTACTTGAGATTCCTTTGGGCATCGCGGACTTGCGAGTCGATACGCGAGTTGACCTGGCTGTTGTTTGTGGCCTGTCGCATAGAATTAAAGCCAGCGATCAGCGTCTTTTCGCGCTCAATCTTGCGACAGAGATCGCTAATGGCGGCATCCTCGTTGTTACTCATGGTGGAGGTCGTCTATCGGGCATACACAGGGCGCGGTTGGAAGGCGCACGCGATGGGAGGGGATAGGAGCGCGCGCCGGAATATCACCGACCGAACGCGAAAGAGCAAGATCCTCCCTGGACGAAGGCGGCAGGGACAGAAGTCGCCGTCGAGAGGGGCGGGTAGTAATGTGGGTGTTGTTGTTGTTATGGAAAGATGAGGAGGTTGTGGCTTGAACGAGGGCTTGAGCCTTGACTTTGGGGGGGACGTTTTGGTGGAGCGGAGACAGCAGGCAGCCTTGGAAAGTGGGTGCTGAAAGCTCGGCTCAAAGACGAACGTCCCTCACGAATGTCGGAATGTCGGTAAACGGTGATGGTTTTATGAGAGAAGATAATAAGCAGATCAATTGTCCATGTGCGAGGCAATTGAGACCGTTAATGTCGGAGCGTAGAAATTGTAGCTGTGTGGTGCAGTTGACGCGAAACAGAAACGAAGGATTCTGTTATTGCGGGCACCACACACAGCCTACACGCTGCTCGAATCACCTATGCTATTTCGTTTGTTGGGTGATATGCCTCTCACCACTCTTCAAGGTGCAGCACTTACTACCCAATTCTCTGTACTGATCATACCTCGTTTCCCTTTGACCCTGATCTCGCCAACATGACTCTCAGCGATTTCATCCTCCCTTCCTTAACTCCTCGGCACATTAAAGAGATGGAAGTGATGTCAAGAATATACTTTGCGACCACTGCTCTCGACCCGACGGCTCAGCCACAGCTATGATTGTGGCTGTATGGGTACTGCGCCCCTTGTTGAAGAAATGGCTGCCAACTGTAAACAAAACAACTGGCAGCAGAAAATACTGCACAGTGACTTGGAATCAGCCTTCTACAAGCAAATGCAACAACGTTCATGTCATCAAGATGCATCCACCAAGCAGAATAATATCGTAAGGAGACCAAGGTGGGGCCAGTGACATCTTGATCTCGAAGCCTAACCGCACCCGCATTCTGCCGCCGACCCTGATGCTGTTTGACGAAACGTGCCTCTCCATGATTCATCTTCACATGTCTTGCAGCACTACTTTCCTTTGTCACGCTTTGTGTTCCTTGTCGCATGAGGCTCGGCTCTCGCTTTGACCTGGACTTTTCTGCTAGCATTGTTGGGAGCGTTCAAAAAGAAATCAGTGCCTGAGCATTGCGACCCAAACTGATGCGATCAGCATCCCCAACCAGTCAATTCTTCATCTTCAGCACATAGTAGCTGAACCATATCGTCAAATCCAAGATGCCTGGATGCCAAAACTATTGTTTGATCATCATGCTCGATGGAGCTTTGGATTGGTAATAATTCTGGCCCCTGTGAAATTCGGGAATTCGTTATCTCTGTCAGCAGCTATGTACACTTCTGTGGAAAGCAGGTGTTCTCATGCGCTCCAACAGCAATGTGATGATGCGATGTTGCATACGCGCATTTGATGCATCGAGCGAAATGATCTTGGCTCTGCTTTATTCTGCGACAATGTCGTCTCCTTACTCAGCACCAGGCATACTTCTCGTTGTCCATCCACTCGATATCTTGAACTGATCCCTCCCCATACCATCTCAAGCTCGCGATACTGTCGTTCTCGCGGTGAGTAACTTGTGTTCCAGCTTTCAATTGTCTCGCGGCTGCGAGCGTCGCAGATGTAGGGTTCCAGATGTCGATTGAGCCCATGTACCATTTGTTAGCTTCCGCCTGTGCTGCAGCAAGGAGAGACGCAATAGCTGCAGTCACGTAAGAGCCCTTCGCTTGCTCCACGCCATCATCCGAAGCTGCATTAAAGTCGGTATATTCAGGGTCCTCCACCACAAGTCGAAGGATGTTCAGTGAATTGCCTTTGCTTTTTTGAGGATCGCTGTTGTACCATGTCCGCATCCATACACACCATACTCGCTTGCCTTCTTCAGTACCGACGATGGCGCCTTTGACTTCGGGAGACTTGCCGTACAGCTCGTTTGCGACAAACTCCTCGCGAGCATGGTGCCATGAAAGAGTCTCGGCGTCGGGCACTATTGAGGCTATTGTTTTGCCCGAGGACGCTGCGTTGCGGAGCTTCTTGCGAACCAACTTCAGATCAATATTGCAGAGTTCCGTAAGATCAGTGGCATACAGAGCTCTTGCTTTCGGGAGAGATGTCTCCTTGGTATCGCTAGAAGGAGGCAGGGAGACATGGGCAGATGGGAATGGTTGCCATTTATAGTTTGCATAGAATTGCTATTGCGCATATAAGCAGTGAGCAGAGAACAGTACTGGTTGTACTTACCTTTCCAATGTCCGAGTACAACACGCTGAACAAACAATCATGTCCGTCAGTCTGCCATGTTTGCAGCTTCTCCCCCAAGTCTTTGATCATTCTTCCAGCATATCCTTTGCCACGATACTCGGGTGGACAGAATACGCTGGCAACACCATGACAGATGACTTCTTTGATTTGACCATTTTGAGCAACAAGAGCCTTTTTGCGAATTGTTTCGCAGCTGGACAGAACGACACGAGATTCACCGTCGCCTGTCACCAGTGCCCAGGACGTGAGACCACCATCACGGACTAATTCCTGTTTCCCAAGATGATCTTCTCTACGAAGGTATGCGTCGAGTGATAGTGCACCCTTCCATTCAATGCTGTTTAGCTCGGTTTGGTGGACGGCTTCCTCATGAGTCGGCTGAGTGAGCTCAACGTCTGGGCCTTTACTGCTAGGCAGCTGTAGACTCATGATCGATTTGTGTCGGGTAAGAGATGATCAAGGCCTTTTGTTGTTTCCAGATATGGTTGATGAGTTTGTTGGACAAGGAGTGACCTCGAAGGTTCAAGACAGATGGTTCAAACGCAGGCCCAGCACTTTTGCAAGGGCGTCATGTCTCGCTTCGCATGTCGAGCTGTGACCTCGACGACACTTCAAATCATTCCATCTTCTCTGCACTCGAGCGACAGGAGCCATACTATTGGGTAATCCAGGCAAGTATTTTCACGAAGTTAGCCGCCTGCTAGTTCATGTATGCCCTCTGCTTCCTGCATCGCTGGCTGCTTCTTGTGTGACACGTGAACGCCGTCGCCGGCCGTCGGAATGACAAGAGGAGGCTCCACCTCGATCCCTCCTGCCCGCCTTGTTGTCCAAAAGTCTATCAGCTCTCATTCAAGCTCGGAATCTTTGGTTAGAGTGCGGTTGCCTTGTGAAATCGCATGTTTTGAGTATTCCGCAACGCCCGCCGCTGCTGCCCACATCAGCTTGTCTCAATGAACAACACTTGGCTGTCAAGACTTTCCGTTTTAGCTGTGTTTCTCAAGGGCTGCAACAACGTCCTCGAATCCAGATTTGCATATGCTCCTACTCGCACTTGCAGTCGCACTCTGAACCGTCACTCCAGCCGCCTTTCTTGATTATCACCAGCACTGCCGACGTCGTTCGTGTTGGTCAATTGATCTTGAGATTGACCATCTCTCAACCTGACCTCCAACTTTTTTCTCAATCGCGCCGGACGTCGCGGTCACCTCCTGATCAGCCGCGTTCTTGTTCAGCCGCACTATCGCACTCTGGTCCACCACTCCCTCGCCCAATTCTCAGTATCACAAGCACTCTGACGTTGTTCGCGTTGGTCAATTGGCATTGATAATTGACCATTCCTCACCTTGGTCTCCAAAATTTTCCTCAACCACGCCGTACATCGCGTTCATCTCCCCACCAGCCGCCTCCTTTTTCAGCCGCAGGATCATACCCTAGGCCGTCACTACTCCACGGCCACTCTTCATTATCACAAGCATTCCGACGTCATTCGTGTTGGTCAACTGGTCTTGATAATTAACATCTCTCACGTTGACCTCCAGAATTTTCCACAACTGCGCCGTGTCTCGCGTTACATCTCCTCACCAGCCGCGTCCATTTTCAGCCGCGCAGCCGCACTTCATACCAAGAGCAGCATTGACCGCCGACGTGAGTCATGGCGGCAGCGAAGAGAGCTTACGATGTTATCTCCATCAACTCGGACTCCAGTGAAGACGAAACGATCATGTTTGAACGACCTCTCAAGATGGCGCGCCGGAACAAAACACATCGTGGCCTCAACTACTTCAAGGATGACGATGATCTTCAGCAGCATAACATGGATGACCTGATGCGCGCGGGACCCTCGGTCAGAAACGTGCGCAATTCCTCTCCGAAACATGCTCAAGGACACTCGGCGACTTCTCCCCAGACCGTCGACAGCAGCGAACATGACTTTGATCCTTCGTTCCCCTTCGACTATGAAGACTTCCCCAACGCTCACGATGATGAGATACCCGACCCTCTGGACGGAATCATCATGCTCCACGATCTCAGTCCCAGTCCTGCGCCGGACTTCGTCCCCGAACCGACCACGCTGGACCAAATCATGGAGATCGTCCCTGATGTCTGTCGCACCTACGCATTCGAGCTACTTGTTGGACAAGACGATAATGTTGAGCGAGTCATCGAGCAACTGTTCGACAAGCCATATCCCAAGGCGAGCGAAGTCCGTGCTGGACTGGAGGCCGAGAGACAAGCCGAGTTGCGTGCCCAGAAGGTGGCCGAAGAGGCAGAGAAGGCCAACCTCCTCAACCCGCAGTACATATTCTCTGGCAAGATGAAGGATGTCATGTATGTACTATCTTGATCGACTACTCTTACTCTTACTGATAGTCCCTAGCATCGAAGTCCTCAAGGATGAGTTCAACACAATCCCCATCAAGTACATCAGAGAAACCCAGAAGGAGAAGAAGCACCTCTATGCAACCTACCTCGCCCTCAACGAAGCAAAGCACGCAGACTTACGTCCTTATGGCAAGACACCCTGGAGACCTCTCAGAGATGTCAACTTCCAAGTCCTCCAAGGCACCAAGGATCAGAAAGCCAAGATTCCTGTCCTGATGGAGCAATTTAATGCTGCCAGGAGAGCTGCTGCCGAATGGAACATCCAACGTCGCAAGAGCATTGCGCAAAAGAAATTGGAAGAAGAAACGGCTGCCCTCAAGGCCCAATCCGAGGAGAAGAATCTGGAGCTGGCCAAGGCCTCCGGCAAGCTTTCTGAGTGGTGAGTTGACCTTCATTCATGCTTTGCTTGGTACACGACTAACAGTGCACAGTGCTGCCTGCTTTGATGAATACCCTCTCAACAGAGTCGTCCGATGCAACTCGGCAGATGCACACTTCGTCTGTTTTGATTGTATGAAGACATACTTGGAGTCCGAGACTGGACAATCCAGCTTCAAGCTTGCGTGTCCAGGTGGTTGCGGAAACACTTTCGGCGAATTTCAATTGCGTCTTGTTCCCGAAACTCACCCACAGGTCGATGAGCTCATGCGCCTTCGACAAGAGCATGACATCCGTACGGCAGGCATCGAAGATGTCGAAGGTTGCCCATTCTGTGACTTCAAAACCGTCTGTCTTCCCATCGAGGTCGACTTTGAGTTCCATTGTCAGAACGAAGACTGCAGCGTCACCAGCTGCCGCAAGTGCAAGGAAAAGACTCACATCCCCGAATCTTGCGAAGAGTTCCAGCGAAAACGTTCCAAGGATGCAGCTCTCGGTCATCGACACAAGATTGAGGAAGCCAGAAGTAAAGCTCTCATTCGCAATTGCAACTCATGCAAGAGAGCTTTCATCAAAAGCGAGGGATGCAACAAGATGACTTGCCCTACCTGCAACAACATCCAGTGTTATCTCTGCGGTGCGAATGTGACTGCTAACTACTCCCACTTCCAACCACCCAACCCTTGCCCTACCTTTGATGAGAAGCTCACCATCGAAGCCAGACATGATCAAGAGGTCAAAGCAGCTGCTGAAGCTGCAGAGGCCGAAGTTTTGCGTGATCATCCTGAGCTCAACAAGGAGCACCTTCACATCAAGTTTTCGGACAGCGTCACCGAAGCAGAGAAGCGCGTCCTGGCGCCACCAATGCCACCCCCGAGACAAGGAGCTCATATTCCCAATCTTCTGGATGGTGTGCTCTTACGCGGACAGCAAGCTCAGGACCGCCGTCGCGCTCAACGCGTTGATCAACCACACAGACCTAGAAATATTCTGAATAGATTCCAGGGCCTCGGAGCAGCTGTGTTCGGTCAGCCTCGGGCCCCTGGTCCTGTGGTCGATCATCTCAACCCGATCAGACAGGAGCCTCGAACCAATGTCGGAGCTCACGACCATTACGCTCCAGACATGGCTCTTCACATGAATGACAACAATCACATGCAACCAAGACCTGCATTTGATCGCTACTTTGGAGAGAACCAAGCTGCTCCAGGTGATCTTGACTTTGCCAACTTCGCTGCTCAGGCAGGTGCGGAGATGCCCGGAGTCGGCAACGACTTTGGCTTCGAAGTCGACTTCAACCAGAATTGGGAAGGGTTGCAGGCCTTTCCCGCCATGCCAGGCATGCCAGCAATGCCAGTAGTGCCGCCTATCCCGGTCAGACCTGCGGCTCATAACCCGGGCATGAACCTGGCAAGAGATGTGGTTCAAAATCAAATCGACCACCAATACGGCAATGGCAATCTGCTCAACATGCTAGGTCGCCCGCGACAAGGCAATGCCGCTCAAGTTCCTGCCCAGGCTCCCATTGAGAACAACAACCCCGGTCAGGACAATGGGTATGGCTTTGGCTGGTGAAGCAGTTCTTTGATACCCAACGCCTCTGCCAGACCATCATCCGACAGTACTATACTTTTGCTGCAACAGCTCGTAATCACCATTCTGCTCGTGGACCAACAAATCATTGAATCCCCCCTTTTGGACCATTTCTCTTCTTCCTCTGGTAGAGGCCTTTTTTCCTTCTACTCTTGTTAATCATATTGCATTTCCGGACGGTCTTCCAAGTTTTCTTTACATTAGCATGGCGAAAGGGCAGGCGCAAAGATTCGATATTACAGTTTTCGGGTTTCACTACTACAAATGGGTGGGTTTTGCTTTGCACTTGCTGCCTCCTGACCTCTCGGTTTCTTTACTTCTCTTCTTCTTTTTCTTTTTCGTCTTCTCTTCCATAGAAGGCTCTAAATGCTTTTTTTTTTTTTCCTTGTGCCATTCTCTAATGATCTTCCTCTTCTTGAACAGCAGCTCGTGAAAATGTCGTGGACAGCGCATTCATGTTCCTGATTTCCAGCAAAACGAAAGAATGACAAGATATCGGACGTCGACACACGTCGTACGATATTGCATCGCTTCTCTGTCAGCTTAATCCAAGGGTATCAAGTTTCTGATGATCTAATCTCATGCGAATAAGTACCTAAAGTTCCCTGCAAACCACGTTCACACTGTCGACAAATGCAGCCAAGGTCACCCTCTCAGCGACTCCGATTGTGAAAAACGCCAAGACATCACACGGAGCTCTACTGTCCATCGTGTGTTTGAGTCCATCCTCCTTTCGAGTACGTTCTCCACTGTCCTTGCTTGTAGCTATTTCATTCTGGAGATTTTCGATGGGACCTTGGGACTTGCTGTATTTCCGACAGGTGGGTCTATACCCACGAACCCTGCCTCAACTACCCCGCTGGCCGAGAGCGGAGTATGACGCAGACACAACCCCTCAATATATTTCTTATCAAGAGATGAGCCGCAAAGGTATCAGCAAATAAGACCTCGGGAACCTCGAGCTATCTTCTGAAGTCTTTCACTCTTTTCCTCAATCTCAAGGACATCTGAAAGTAATAGCACTGCAATCATGGGTAAGAAGAGAGTGTTGGTCAGCTATGGTAACAATCACCTACTTCCCATTGAAACTCCATGTCGCTGACTCGAACCAACAGGCGTCGACATTGATGCAGTAGCAGGCTGGCTAGGGTCCTACGGTGGTGAAGATTCAACCAGTGACATATCCCGCGGTCTGTTCGCCGGCACAGTGGGTGTCCAACGTCTACTCAAACTCTTCGACAAGTACAAGATCAAAGCCACTTGGTTCATCCCCGGCCACACGCTCGAAACATTCCCTGAAGACTGCGCGGCGATTAGAGATAAAGACCATGAGATTGGTCTGCATGGATACAGTCATGAGAACCCGGCGGATATGACTATTGAACAGCAGAGGGATGTGTTGGATAAGACGTATAAGATGTTGACGGAGTTTTGTGGGAAGCCGCCGAAGGGGAGCGTTGCTCCGTGAGTACCCGATTGCTGCTTTGGGTAGACTGACCCATACTGATTCTCATGACAGGTGGTGGGAGACTAGTCGTGAAGGAGCAGAACTTTTGCTTTCATACGGCATTGAATACGATCACTCAATGAGCCACGAAGATTGCCAAATGTACTGGCTAAGAACTGGTATGTTGGATTCTACCATCCATCGCCGCAGACATACCGCTGACACCTCAACACAGGCGACTCATGGACCAAAATCGACTACAGCAAGAAGGCCGAAGAATGGATGAAACCCCTCGTCAAAGGCGAAACCACAGGCATAGTCGAAATCCCAGCGAATTGGTACATCGACGACCTACCACCCATGATGTTCATCAAAAAAGCACCCAATAGTCATGGCTGGGTCAGCGCAAAAGACGTCGAACAACTCTGGATGGATCATTTCGACTACTTTTACCGCGAACATGATGAATTTGTTTTTCCCATGACGATTCATCCAGATGTTAGTGGAAGGCCGCATGTGTTGTTGATGCATGAGAGGATCATTGAACATATCAACAAGCATGAGGGTGTGGAGTGGGTTACGATGGGGGAGATGAGTGATGAATTCAAGAAGAAGAATTCGCCGCCGGAGGGGGCATTGATGCCTGCGACGAGGGAGGAGGTAGATGAGATGTTGAAGAAGCAGCAGAAGTAATGTCTTGTATTGGTATGAAGCATTGGTCTTATGAAATCATCTTCTTATTTGGTTCAAAGCGATTTCATGTTTGACCAATTGGGTCGAGAAAGATTGGCGATGACGGGCTTGTCGGGATCGGCAGAGGGTCAAAAGCGGGGCGACTTTGGCCAAACATGGGGGAGGATCATGCAGGCACCTTCCCTTGTTCCGAGTGTTTGTTCCTTCTTCCCTTCGACAAGAGTCTAGATTCGAATCAAGACCAGCAACATGGAGGAACGAGAAGTCGACTTTCGAGCGCTTGACTATGTGTCGACATACGACAGCAACCTTGAATGTCCCATCTGCCGGAGCGCCTTCGTGGACCCTGTCGTCGTGACCGACTGCGACCATCATTTCTGCCGCGACTGCCTCGATTACACGACTAGCTGGAACCAGTATTCAGGCACTTGTCCAACATGTCGCCGTCCTGGAAGACTTAATGGTTCCGGCTCTGCCTCGAAGCTTCTACTCAACATACTGGATGATCTCGTCGTCAAGTGCCCCAACCAGTCCGATGGATGCGACAAACAAGTCAAGAGAGGCCATCTGCCCGACCACCTCAACATCTACTGCCCTTGTACCTTGGTCGAATGCCCGGAAGATGGCTGCGACCAGAGGGTGCCACGCAAGGACGCAGCACAATGCCTGCATCAGCCCGTATCGTGCCTCGCTTGTCGCCAGTCCATGACAGTGCAGGAACTCGATGTGAGAACATCCTCGGTCACTCTACCGGACTGTACTGACTTTAAGCGCAACAGTCCCACTGGCAGAAAGAATGCGCCGACCATGATATACCCTGCCCGTCCTGCGCCGCCTCGATCCCCTACCGCTACCAGCAAACCCATCTTGCCCTTCACTGTCCCGAGACCAACGCTGCCTGTCCCGCTCGTCAATTCGGCTGTCCGTTCAACACCAAGCGAAAACACTTGCCGAGTCATTCTCTGATGTGCTCCCTCGCCAAACTCGCCCCATATCTCGCTGCTCAACAGGAACGTCAAGACGAACAAGACCAAGCCCGCCAATCGCTTGAGAAGAGGCTGGGAATACTACAACAAGAAGTCTCTACATACAGAAGCATGTCAGGCACATCACAACAAACAAGCAGACCGCCTGCTCCACCTGAGGATACGTCGTACTTTGCAAACAACCTCGCAGACTTCGACCTAGCAGACTTTGAGGATTTCCAGCCTCATGCTTCGCCAACTCAACACCTGCTCTCTCTGCATGAGAACCTCCGCGAAGAGGTCTCGCGTCAGGCAAACACCATCCATGAGGTCGATACCCGCCTTAGCATGATGTTGCTGAATGAGAACATGCGCCTCAAGGACGAATTGGCCTACCAGGGCGCTCAGCTTAGCGCTCTCATGCGACAGGTCGGCTGGTTGACAAACGCACGCCTGCAGTCTGTTCAACCAAACATTATATCCACCACCAACCAGGACGATCAAGGTCCCAGCGATCACTCAAGGATCATCCCGCGCATGCCAGTCAGGCGCACAACCGATGAAGGCAGAACAAAGCTGTGAGGAGTTTGCTGAATGACTTATGATGAAATGACCTACTTATGCGTATACCCGTTCGGAAATATCATGCCTTTTACCTTTCTCAATGAGCCTCTCCACATGACATACGACGTGTCAAAACCGGCGCCCACATGCAAGGGCAGAAGGACCAGGTCTTGTCTTGCAGCCTGTTTCAGAAGCATCTCCGTTGGAAGCCAACGGCCGTGACAGGAGATAACCCTCCAGTCGAGAGGCTGAAAAGCCAATGCATGTCATTCTGCATACGACAGGTTTGCTACCCGTTTTCACCTGATCAATCTCGCCGACTGGTCAAGTTTCGTGCATACAGCAAACCCCACAAATGCTCTTCGTTTCAGTCTGGGGAAAGTGATCTTCCAGGATTGATCAACAAATCTCTCCTGTTCCTGCACTAGGATAAAGTTTGTGCGACTTGACCACGCGCCTCGGCCAATCCTTCATGAGGCTTCCTCCATGCATGTCATTCCTGTGACTTCCTCAATCAACATCACGAGGGTGACTGTTGATCAATTCTGGGGTCGCTCAATCCTCCAACATACCATGCATCTTGTGTATTTGTTTGCGCAATCTCGAGAGGTCTTCTTCCGAAGTGTCGGGTCATCCAAACACGAGTACTCTCGAGGGTCGTTGAAACTCCTCTTTGCATTTCAACCCCTCTTTCTCTGGTGTACTCTCGACCTGTCCAGTCGATTCTTGCCTTGCGCCTTCGAAGAACATGCATGTACGCGTGCAGTAAGAAGCTTATCAAAGCTGAAAGAGACGTTTCTTTCCTCTTCCCGTGCGACCGTGGTTTGTCCTATCCCTTGCTTGTCAGAAATAGCCGCTCACACCCTCTCGTGAAAGGTCTGGAAGGCGCGGCATTTTCCTCTGATCATGACACATGCATATAAAGCCGTACGACAGAATTGACGATATCTCGCAGTATCTGCATGTATGTATGTTTCACGCAACCATGCCATTTTTAATCTGTTTGCCTTCTTCTTCGCCAGGATTACTTCTCAGATTTCCTTCTCACCGACTGTTGGTGAATGCGAGATGTTGGCGGCGGTGAGTAGTAGGTTGGCTTTTGCAAACGAACAGAAAGGACCTTGATTGTTTTGTCCCAAATTTCCTTTGGGCTCGGACGCATATCCTCAGAAGATGCTGGAAGCGAAACCAGCCGAGCATGACCCTGGTTCCATGCAACTTACTGGGATCGAAACGCCAATCACGGCACGCGAGAGTAGAGGACGTCCCGATAGTATGGCCTGTGGATAGGGGAAGTCGGAACTGATTGTACCGGGCATCCAATCAATGTCAATCTGGCCATTCCAACTTCCAAGTACCCCCCTTCCACGCGCCGACGCAATGTGATGTACTGTGCAGTACCTTACCAGCCCATATGTACAACCAACGGTTCTAGCAATTTTTTTTTGAAGAGAACTTTTTTGATGCCCAAGAATATTCAACCAGTCGAGTGCATACTTTCTTGCTGTTGTTGGGAGTTTGCTGGCGAGCTTGTTGTTGTTCATTGTTGGCGAAGTTGCGCGCTGGGAAAATAAGCGGTCAAGCGCTTCATCACCGCAATTTGCTCGAGAAATGCTGGTAGACACATCAGCAAGAGAGGTCTAAAGAAAGGTGAAACCTTGGGGGAAAAGTGAAAAAAGAGGCTGGTGCACGTTATATGACAGGATGGGGCCGTTGACCCTCCCGCCCCCGGAAGTTGGAAACATCGTCCTTGATCAAACGTGCGCTCGAGATGGAGGAGATAAAATGGAGAATAGGAGTCATCAGTAAGATTATACGGGAAGAGACTTGTAGGGCAGCAAGTTCGGCAGAGGCCAGATCTTCGCAATTACAATAGGGACCTCGCATGAACACGAACCCCTATCAGAGAAGATAGGCATGCAAGCGAGCGCCGCGAGAGAGTTCCTTCAGCGATGGGCGGAAAGAAATGCGCTGGCTGCCATATTGGGCTGTCACCAAATGCGTTGTGGCTTTTGCATCATCGTCTCGTCCTGCAAGCCACGGCTGCCGACCATGTTTCTCACAGGGCAGAACAAGAAACACGAACCTGTAGCGTTACGGCTAGCCGCGCGTGGGGTCTTCTGATACTTATGCTCTGCCTGCTTTTATGGTCTGAAAATGATTCGAACAAGATGATTCTAGGCAGCATGATGGACCTCTTCCACTCATTGGAAGGCAAGGAGCAGGTCAAAGTGATTCGCTTACGGGATTTGAGTTGTGGTGGTACCTCCCATCACAAAACCAACCTACCGGAAGCCAAGGTGTTGCTCAGAAAGGTCACCTTCTCGGCAGGATCAAAAAAGATGATGGGGTGCCGCAAGAATGGATTGGCGGGAGCTCAAGCATGCATGGTGCATCAGCTTAGTGGGAGGAGGTAATAAAGGAAAACGTGCAAGGGTTTTGAATCCTTGGGCTGCAGCTGCACGATGCCGGGTCTTGCTCTTGCTTTAATGCAAGAGAATTCCCACACGGCAGCAGCGACTAGAGACAAGAGACGATCGCAGCCCCTTTTTCTTACTCGTCGAAAGGCAGGACCCTCTCATCACCAAAAACAATCTGTCCATTATTCTCGGTGATAGAAAGAAGAGGGTACCTATCTTCGGATCGATATCAAGTTTGATGAAATCGCGAACGGAAGCTACGCACAGACATCTCCAGCCACAACAAATTCCCGCACCTCGCGAGATTGAGGAACGGTTCACGCATCGTTCTTTTGTGTGCTAGGAGAGGGGCCTGCAACCTAGCCATTCTCTTTTTTCTTGCAACAAGACGAGTCTTGTCTTCCCTCGAGCCCGGTTCATTTCCTGCTTTACAGTATAACGTCAGCCAATCCTTGCCTGTTCTGATATATTCTTTGCGCCGGACCTACGACGCGACAATAACGATCCGCGTTTTGCTGGGGGACTTTCTCTTTCTTGGAAACAACCGTCCCTTCTTCTCATCTTCCAAATCCTGCAAATGTTGTGTGCACAAGAACAAAGGAATCGTTCGAGTTCAGAAGCAGCAGCAGAAGTGGCCAGTGATTTCGACAGTCCACCACGAGATTCGACAGGTTGATTGATCATCCATCCCTTGACGAGTTTTATATCTCTCTGTTTTCTTCCTTTTTCTTTTACACTTCGACATGTATTCATCTTATTCACAATATCCTGGTTCAACTCCTTGCGGCGGTATGGGTTACGAATATCACACATCTTCCACTACACCACCGCCGCCTGGTTATGGATATTATTCACCACGATACAATGTGTACACGACATCTCCACCAAAGACATCGGCAAAGCAACATACACGACGAGCCACGCAAGACTATTCATATCCCTCGGCGCGGACAACATCATATCATTATCCCGACTCATACAATTACTCTGGACACACGCGCAAGCCTGAATATGTAAGTCCGAATGAACGATACACTCGGCAAGGGAAGACGGAGTCAGGCGCAAGACGTGCATCAACAACCTATGTCTACTCGGACGGACGGTACTACGCATACGTGACCGAAGACGAAATCCCTCCGGCATACTCGCGCGACCCACGCAAGCATACGCCACCACCGCAATACTCCGAGGCTGATGAACACCCTTACTACCAGTATCATCAATCCACCCCTCAGCCTCGACCAGAGCCTCAATCAAGAAGAAGAGCTACTTCATACTCGACACCCAAACAATCAGCACCTCGCGACCCACCACCCAAACCTCGCCAACAACAAGCACCACCACCTAAACGCGCCACTGCCACCGATCGCGATGCAAGAGCTGCTGGTATACCCGCAGGCTACAACTTCAAGAACTGGGATCCGAATGAAGAGCCCATTCTTCTCCTCGGCAGTGTCTTTGACGCAAACAGTTTGGGAAAATGGATTTACGACTGGACAGTCGCCTTCCACGGCCCTTCCACACCCATCACAGAAATGGCCGGCGACCTCTGGCTTTCCCTCATCCAACTTGCCGGTAAAATCAAGCGCGCCGAGGAGTGTCTCCCCCGTATTCGTCGTCGCGACGACCGCGAATTGATCGACGATTTCCTCGACTCTGGCGAACGTCTTTGGGAAAGATTCAACAAGCTTCTGAAGGTTTGCGAGAAACACATGCTCAAGACCGCGAAGCGAGATCGTGGAAGTGAAAAATTGTACATGGGCAACAATTCTGGAAGAGAGTTTGTGGAGACCATCTTTGGAAGGGACAGAGAATTGGAGAGGACGGAGAAATTGATGACAGGGGTCAGACTTTGGGGTATGAGGTTTGATGCCAATTGTGAGGAGGTTTTGAGGTCTTCTCGTTGAAGAGGGAAGAACAACTCTCGATGACACCCTCACGAAGTTCACTGGAATATGCTCCATGAGCTCCACACGACAACTCAGGCCTTGGATTCACCTCGAGATTCGACCTTGCCTCCGAGCAAAATGCAGAGCATTAACTCATGGAACATCCAACATCCACCGCCTCTCAACCTACGTCCAGCCATCTACAACCAGCAATTCCCACAAACACGCCCTTCATTATCAGAACTCAACTTACTTATGCATCGCCTCAATCTATAACACTATTACCAACGCCAACATCATCTACGCCGCATCACCAACAGCAACATCACCAACAACAAACAACATCTACAACAATACCACCAACAGCATCGCCTACATCACCATCACCAACAACAAGACCTTTTCAACAGCAGATCTGTTTACCAGCACACGGGCGCAGGACATTCCAACATGCTTTCCGCGAAGAGATACCATTGCTTTATTTTGCCTCTCCACCATACCTTTGGCGTCGGAATCACCGGTCTCTCCTTTCTACGATACCCAACATCTTTTTACCCAGCAAAAGGCGCATTACTTTTCCCGTCTCTGGCTTTTCCTTTTTCCCTCTTATTTCTTTTTCTGTCGATTCTTTTGTTCTGGCCATCGTTTTTTTTCTTTTGGAGGAACATTCACTGGAAGGGGGAGATATATCAGCGAATGGGGACAAAAGTGTTCTCACATCTTTTTCGAGGTTCTTCTAGAAAGCATTTTTCTGTTTTCACTAAATAGCCATTTTTACTTGCCTCACGGCTATTAGGTTGCTTTGCCCCTTTTTACGTAGTGATTTCTATCAATCATCATAGTTTGATTTCGGAAAAAAACTTCATTCACTACTCTAATCATTATATAAATATCTTTTTCGCACTCTTTTCCTTTTATCCATAGCCCTACACAGGATAGAAAGAAAATAATATATACGCCTATATTTCCAAATCACCCAAGTTTATGTATAATACATTCCTGCTTTATAGTCTTGAGATTTCCATACTCATTGGTCGAAAAAAAAATAACCGGTCATGGGACTTGATGCATTTATGCGGGGATTTAGATTAAATCTTTTTCATGCCACTGTTTGACCACGTGGATGGAAACAGCCGTCGATATTTACAGAGGCTGAAAGATGAGGGTGTGGTGTGGTGTGGTGGAGAAGGATTTATTCGGATGACGAGGCGAGAATTAGAGGGTGCAGAGTATTTTTTGTAGCAGATGCCTAGGTGTGTGGGGTTTGAGGTGTGGTCTATGATTCCGTGGTTCATTGGTTGGGAGAGGGCTCGAAAATGGAAGGAAAGGATGAGATGGGTGGACTGAGGTGTCGCAAGTAACGAGTGATGGAAATAATCGTTACGGAACCTGTGCCGTGATCCTTGATTCTATTTGGGTTGCGACATGAGTTTAATACTGTGTAGATATGGATTCGGAAATGTATCACGAGCTTCCAAATCTTCGAAGGAAGCAGAGGAATTTTAATGTACCTGGTGTATGCTAGGTTATTCTGCAACATCAGAGCAAGGGTATAGGGACAAATGTGGACGCTCACTGACACAAAGACATGTGAAGCACCTTCGAGCGTTGAACCATTTTCTCAGCACTCTTGTAGGCCCCCGAGGTGAGAGTGACGAGTTCCAACGTACTATAGATACAGAGCCTGGAGTATAGGACCCGGAAAGAGATCACGAGCCTACATGATCTCCGAGCGATGAGAGTGGGTTCCATGTGCCTGGAGTGTGTCGCCCATCTGTGGCTCTTGAGTTATAGGTACGAGGACGAAAGCGTATGCCCACTAGCATCGATACATGTGTAAAGCCACCCTCGTGGATCGAATCATTCTAAGTACTTCTCAAGGCTGTCAGGGTGAGCGCGACGAGCCTTCCAATGACGGTTTAGATGCTGAGGGTCCTCTTCTGACCACGACTCGGTAGTCGGGGGTGGCGCAAGGCAGCCAGGCAGCCAGCCAAATAGTTATGTGCATACGCTCCGTGCTGCATGCCTTAGTCGGTCATGCCGTGGACAATCTGACAAGTGGATGGCTGCTGTAATTTGGTACTGGCGAGAGTTGGTTCATGCCGTAAAAGTGATATGGTGTGAGCTCTTCCATGATGACTTGAGACCAAGTGAGGGAGTGTACTGACGGACAGTAAGAAGAAGCACGTCTCAACCATGACCGAGGTATTTGGCAACATCATCGTTGGCGTAAAACATGTTCTGTAAGGATTGATGCTTCTTCTTGTTGTCCATTTCCAGTTTCCTGACCTTTCCAGCATCCAGCCTTTCGACAGGTCTTGGTATCTCTGCAGTCTTTCTTCTCTTCTTCAGGGTCGGCTCATCGTCATGGAGGTTGACGCCCAAGCCAACAGTATCACGCTTCTCTTTCGCCTTGACTGGGTGTAGAATGCCCTCTCTTTGCGCGCCCAGACCTAGTCTCTCATCTGGATTCCAACCATATGATTGCAAGATGGACAAGCCTTTTCTCTTTCTGTCCAGAGCGGAAGGAGGATGTGAGTGTGGTACAGCGATCTGGTGGACTAGCGAAGTGCAGTGTGCGGCCTCGTCGCCTTCGTATTGTGTTTTACAGACGTCGCATGTCTTTGGCTCTTTCTCTTCTGACACAGACTCGGTGAATGGCGGTGGCTCGGAGGAGGCTTTGGGAAAGACGATGGAAAGGTAGCGTTCGCTGGCTGAGAGGGCTGAAGGAGTGGATGCGCCGGCGGGTGTGGCAGACTCGGACGTCGACGAGGGGACGAAACGGACGCGCTGTCGTTTGATGCCGGCTCCAAAGTATCGCTGATCTTTCAAGGCGACTGTGTAATATTCCTCATCGCTGTCCGCCATTGTTGTGTGGAAACTTGTACATGGCAAGTGCGACGACGACAATGACGCGGCCGAGGGTGGAATTCCAAGCGGAGATTGTGGATTTAAGATACGGCGACATTTCCGACGAAGTCGATTGTCACTTGTTTCAGCCTCGCTCCTTCTTCCTTCACATACGACACCGAGATGCCTGTCCCACTGATACAAAAGGCGATTCTGGATGGACTGGAGACGGTGCCCAACTCAGCGGTCCTTCTCAAGCTCCTGCCTGTACTGCTGGTGCTGTACCTGATCAGGAGATGGTTCCAAGGAGCCTCCAACACTTCCGAGAGGACCATGCACGGCAAGGTCGTCATGATCACAGGCGGCACATCCGGTATAGGCGCCGAAGTAGCCCGCGACTTGGCGACAAGAGGCGCTCAGCTCGTCCTCCTCACCCAACACGCCCTGGACGACTTCTTCCTTGTCTCGTACGTCGAAGAATTGCGCGATCGCACAAACAACGAACTCATCACCGCCGCCCACGTCGACCTCAGCTCCCTCCACTCGATCCGTCAGTTCGCCACAAAATGGGTCGACAATGCTCCGCCGCGCCGTCTCGACATGATCATCCTCTGCGCAAACACAATGACCCCCAAGGGCGGAAAGATTGAGACCACAAATGACGACGTCGAGATCAACTGGGGCTTGAACTACCTCGCCAACTTCCACCTCCTCAGCATCCTGTCTCCCGCCATCCGCGCCCAGCCGCCAGACCGCGACGTCCGTGTCATCATGGCAACCTGCAGTTCCTACATCGGCGGCTCCCTCCCAGTCACTGGCGTCAAGGAAGCAAAGATCAGAAAGAAGGAAAGAGCCGAGAGATTCGACCCATACTCCGCCTACGCATCGTCCAAGCTCGCCCTCATGACTTTCGCTCAAAGCTTCCAGAAGCACCTCTCTGCTTATGCTCGTCCTGATAAGAACCCAATGAACGCTCATGTCATCATTGTGGACCCTGGGCAGACTCGTACTCCTGGTATGCGCCGCTACCTCACTTGGGGCTCCCTTACTGGTCTAGTGCTTTACCTCCTCTGCTATCCTCTCTGGTACATCGTCCTCAAGTCTCCCGCACAAGGTGCCCAGTCCTTCCTCTACGCCGCCATGGAAGCCCAATGGGGTCGTGGAAACGGTGGCTGGTTGATCAAAGAATGTCGCGAGATTGCTCCCGTGAGAAGAGAAACCTTGGATGAAGAGTTGCAAAAACAGCTTTGGGAATACTCGGAAAACATGATCCAAGAAGCTGAAAAGAGAGGTGCTGCCGCAAGAGCAAAGGCAAAGGCTGAAGAAAAGATGAAGCCTGCCGAGCCCAAGAAGCCAGAGGAGAAAAAGACCGGTAGCAGAAGAAGCAAGAAGGCTTGATCTGCTGCCATTCTGACAAGGCATTGTACATGTTGGTATATACACAAGGTATACTTTCTTCATAACCCCATTTTACCATTGTCTACATACACAGCGAGAAGACAGCTCAAGTCGATGGTTAAAGCATTAACGATAGACAAGCATTGACAAGCATTGACAAGCTTTAAAGCTTCTTCATTCCTAGACAACTATTTGCCCAGGGTTCGAGGGTCTGAACCAAAACATCAACTGCTGCTCTCCACAGTTCTTCGAGGTTTCGACGTAGTTGATCAAAGTGGTCTGATGGTCAATCACTTTTATAGCCTGTCGATCAGGATGTAGCAAGGCCCTGAAGCTCAACACGCGACTCTGCTACCTCGCTCCGCTGTGCCCGCCGTTGTGTTCTACCCATCCGAAGGATTACCTGATCCACGACCTGCCCCAAATGAAGACTACGAGAGCGCCACAGCTTCTCCTAAGTCAGATATGCCAACCAGACTTGCAGAACATCTGTACCGAGTTGTCCCCACAGATTCCTACCGCAATACTTCCGAAAAGCTTCCCTCCAGAAAAGCTTATTGTCACTTGCAACTAGATCTTGAATACGAACTCAACTGACACTAATCCTTCGGCCGTAACAAGTCGAGACCTTTGACCTTCCTGATACAAGCAGAACTCCGAGTGATATAGGCTTTCAGTGCTCCTACTCGCGATATACAACTGAATCTGTACCATATCAATGTTGGATATGGATGCACGGTCGTTTTTGGGTATCATTCCTTCCACCTTGATGATTGTCTATGTTGACCACTCACTAGTCTATTGCCCAACTCGGCCACATCGACCTCGGATCCTTCGAAAGCTTACGCAAGGTTGCCATTATCCATTCCGCTTCCTTGGAGCATGCAGAAAGGAGTCGCAACACGATCCTTCCTTGATCCTTATCTCGACGCATTCTCATTCTGCAAGAGTCAACATCAACGACGTCGATGTATAAGTAGCTGCTCTTTGCTCCCTCGACATCTCAGCATGTCTTCAACCAACCAGTCTACTCCTCCTTCCAAGTCCTTTGCAAAATCCACCACCACCTCTGTCGAAACTCCTTCTTCCGATTGTGAGACAGACCGACCAAGAGTTTTCTTCAACATGCAGAACCTCCAACGTCTTGCCTGGTTTTTCGCCGTGGGCTTCGGAGCGTCCTTTCTCCCTCGCTTCATGGGCGCCAACGCCGCTCCCACCCTTGAGCTCTCCATCCGGGATGCCCTTCCCGCCCTCGACATCTTCTACAAAGGAGAACACTACGACAACACCACCGGCTACGCCTTTGAACTCTACGCTCATGACGACTCCATCGATGACACTACAGCCTTCGCCAGCTACATGGCCGCATACTCCGACAACACAACCATCTTGTCCAAGCGCGACTGGTACGACTGCAAACACCTGAGCAATCTCCAAACCCTCGGTTGCAATTCCGGCCACGCTCTCGGCGGCTTCGTTTCGGCCACCGGTTCTGCGGCCATGGGCAGTTATGTCGGAACCCTGCTATCCGAAGCCTTTTCCGGAGGCCGAGACAATAAGAACCCACGCTCGGTGTGTCTCACTCGCGACGGCAAAAACCTTTGTGTGAGTTGGGCCACGTACACCGGGTCCGGATTGAAGGGTGGGGAAAGTGGTGATATCACTTATTATTCCACTCAATGCGCTTTGCAGGGTGGCAGTTCGGAATTCAAGACGTCGATGGCCGATGGTGGAATTCTGTACATCTGTGTCAGTGATAGAGCTGATGGATGTGGCAAGGGCGTTTGCGGGCAGTAGAATCTCTTTCGCATGTCGATTCCAACCCGGCCGGGAGGAAACAGATACATATCAACAAGCCGAGGCAAAGGGGGTGAGTGAGCGTAGGGCGATGTCTGCGGTACATGTATAGGGAAAACTTTGTTTACCATGCCCTGACTAGCAGCAGCAAAGACATTAGAGATGGCCCAATCTGCAATCCTCTTGTAAAGCTTTTCCGTCTCCTGCACTCTCGCAGCTTCCTTGTTCGAGTTTCTCTGCTTGTTATGGTTGAAAGCATACACTCCTACATGACACCTTGACTCTTCCACCCATGTTCCGTCTCTGTCTTGCCCTCATCCCCAGCCAACCTTTCAGCAAAAAGTGAAGCCTCATAGCACAACATATCCTGCGCACAATCAAGAACGAAAACATGCTTTAGCAGCAGAAATCGATTTTGGAAGAAGAAGGGATCAAGACGTGGATCCTCAAGCGCTTTCCCATCCTGAAGATATGATTTCGGAATCCAAGCCTTACACCGGAAACAGCAAATCGTTGGTCGAAGTGTATGGTCTTTTCTTCAGCTTCACCTCTTTAGCCATATTAAAGTGCACTATTAGATACAATGCTACCATAGCAGCAATCTTGCCAACAAGACTTGACGCTTAAACTGTAGAGAGGATTAGATTCCCGCCGGCCGAGCTCCCAATCAAGATGACTTTACTGCTGTCGATGTCAAAGGTCTAGATTAGCGATGATAGTCTGGGATTATGGCCACCACATCGTCGAGGCCTGTGGGAAAATCGGTGTTGTAGAGCTTTTGCGGTAGTTGCATGCTTACGACCGTGCAATTGCAAGTATCTGCCAAGTATCGGTACAGCGGGTCGTCTTTCGTGTTGCAAGTAGGCACTAAGCAGAGCAAGGAATGGTAAGAAGGTTGATTGAATCCAGTTGGGGGTGAGGCCCCTTACGTACAGCAGTGAAGGGTCAATTTCCAACATTCCGAGGGGTTTCCAATCGTCCAGCCACCGCCGTGGATATTGATTATCAGAAGGGGATGCATTGTCGTTTGATGCGAGCTTACTCGCCGTTTCTAAAAGTAATCTTACAAAATCCGCGGGGAACTAACCACTAACCACCAACTTTCAAACACATGTAACAACATAACCAGTCGCTCAATTTCATTGATTTATAGCTGATATTGTAGGTAATTACCTATGGAACGTATTACGACCTTGTACGCGTTAACACTTGATCGCGTAGTAGAGAAATGTGTCCGGTAAGGCCTAGGTCTTAATAGTAGATTCCTACGCGTCCGCGTTAATCTACTTATCTTTAACCCTCTATATCGTATAATCCTTCTCTTAAATTAATGCACCTCTTAGACGGAGGTCTTAGAGGTTATCCTCGAACACATTAAATACTCGTTTAATAGGGTAGAGGTCCGGTAAGTTTCCTAGATGTAGTGCGAACTTAATTCCCTTTTAGAGGGGGTAGTTTGCGAGGAAACGTCTCGCACGAGTATGTACACTACTATTATCTTTAACTAAGTAGACATTAGCATATAGATTAGCCTCGCGAACCTTATAGTAGTAAGGGTAGAGGTCTATAAGTAGCCATTTGTACGCGTACTAGGCAAAATCTATGCCCTTTTCCGCTATACGTTAAAATTCCTTTAGGTCTACCTTATATACCTTCTCTAGCGTAAGCTTATACTTAGTTTTTAGTACTTTAAGACCTGCTTATAGGTCCCTCTAGTGCTAGGTTCTCATTTAAAGGTTTGCTTAAGTAACGTAGAGGCCTACCGGCAAGAAGGGGTTGTCTTTTGCTGCTTTAATATGTTTTCAAGAGTCCCTTATTACTTAAGCCCTTACCTTGCTTATTTCTTGCTAAATCTCTTGTTTATCTATCTGATCTTCCTTTATAAATACCTTATAAGGCCTCTTAATAGATAAATTAGAACAATAGGCAGCTAGAACTTGTAGAGTAAACTATAGATAGGAATTTTCCTATAGGTGTAGAAGCTTAGATTAAGGGGTTCCTTTCGGAGCATTAACAAACTTATTATGCTTTCTAGGGCCTCTAAAATCAATTAGGGTCTCATCTAACATAATAAAGAGGACTAGCTAAGGCTTGAACTTAGGAAATCTGCCTCTAATTTTGTTTCGTAGCCATTAGTAGTAGTTCTATCGTTTCTAAATGTCTATTAGCTTAAGAATGTATTTCTTAGGCCTCTTTCTACGTACAATTAGCTAGGGACGGTCTAGGGAGGTTTCTCTAGCTATCCTCCTTGCTGTAGAGTAGTGATAGTCTATTCCTTGCTTTATAGCTTAATCTAGAGGTAGAACAGTTAGTTCATCGAGAAGAGCTTAACGGAACTTAGATTTTTAAGCCGGCGTAGCTATCTTTAGACGACTAGATCGCTCTAAAGGGTAGCAGTATAGTAAGAGCTCGTCCTAATTAAAGTTCTTGCGAGGCGACAGAGCTATATAGGCTCTAGTTATTATTATATTTAAGATGTCGGCTACGGTCTAGCGTGTACATGGGATTCCCGGGAGGCGGGCGATAGCGGGTAGTTTCTAGCCGCAGACGTAGTGTAACACTATAATAGCGTATCGGATATCGAAGGGGGTCTCTTTGTCGTTCTTTTTACGTACTACTTGTATAAATTAAACAAGAATTAGTTGTGTTATATATAGTTGAAAGAGAAGAGATAGGTTGTTAATGCGATCGGCGAAGCCGACGCGACGCGTCAAATTACTTTCTGAAACGGCGAGTAGGTTTGAAGATTTCTGTTGTCGTCGAGATTGTGATTTGTGCGTGTGCGTTGGCGTGGTTAATAATGACAGAAAGGGTGATCGGTTGATATGCAATTGCAGTGTTTGGTAGATCTGACCTGGTCTAAGGTTCCTGGAAAGAGACAACTAGCATTTGTTCGCCGCAAAGGAAGAACATCTGCTATAGTCATGCGATATGCTAAGTAAGCCTCTTACATCTGCCTACTATCTGTGGCGAATCGAGTAATTATTCTCCATCTCACTCATGTCTTGTGATATTTGGCTGTCCATGTCCTCTATCCGCTGCCTCGTGGCACGCAACTCCTCCATCACTACTAAGAACCTTTCACGATCGATCTCTTTAGGTTTGTCGGACTGCTCGCTGGTCTTTCGCGGCCTACCCCTTGTAGTCTTGTTGTCTTTTGAGAGAGCAGCCTCACTTGAGTCGAGCTGGTGAGTTTTGATAGTACCTAGCATGGTAGCTGTTCGTGGTCGAGATGTGGAGCTGACGGCGGTTGTGTTGATAGTATCAGAGCGAGCCCCTGTAGCAACAATATTACGAATGTCCAACGTGCCCGGCGGCCCTGTTCGTCTCCTAATCTGGCGAGCGGGTGTAGAATCTCTATACGAAGTCCTCCAGTTGACTGGACTTTGGTCACGCCTTCGGACAGAGGCTGGCGTGTCGGGTGAGACTTCAGTAATCTCGAAGTCTTCCCACGACTGCATGGAGAAATCCAGTTGTCCGTCAAATGAGCTTCCACAACTGTCGTCGTCAGAGTCTTCTCGTGCAGCGTCTGTGACTTGGACCTGGTTTGGAGGTATAAATGAGACTTCACTAATCTCAAATCCTTCCTAGGACTGGATAGAGAAATCGAGTTGTTCGTCGAATGAGCTTCCACAATCGTCGTCGTTAGAATCTTCTTGTGCAGCGTCTGTTACTTGAATCTGGCTCGGAGGCTTGGTCGAGAATCCTGAGGACAGATCATCCGACACAGAGCCAACCGAAGAACCCGTACTGTCCTCGTCTGTCTTAGAGGCTTGCGAATCATCCTCGGATAGGGGGAAATCGTTGAGGCACTGTATCGCTGACATTGCAGAACATTTGACATCAAAGACCTTCGAAATCCGGACTTGGATCTTCAATGATTGCATCGGTCGCTCTCGTTCGGGATGCCAACTTTGGCTTCGCAAGTCGATCTCACAATATTTGACTGATCATGTTAGTGGTTGTACTTTCTAGTATGATTATCTCATCTCACCATGTTCACTCGTCGTAAGGATACCCGGAGTCTTGCCCCAGTGAGTCTCGCCTGCTTTGAGGAGACAGATGCTCACGAAGTGTTTCTCGTCAATAAATGCGTATTCCATCTTTATATCGAACTCGACCTCCCAGTATGTCCCGACGGCTTTCACCGAACCTTCAACCAGTAGTTCACGGCGATCAAGGCAGGAGATATTGTCCTGGTCTATCATCAAGCTAGCAAGGTGTCTGACTTCCTGAGCTTGCCGTACATTCAAAGATGGAGGGCTGGACTTGTCGCTGAAGACGAGATGCACAACATGCCTCTTAAGCTTCTAATCTCGCTGGTCATGCACTGGTCCAACTTTCAAGCGGACGGTGTGTCGTTGTTGCTCTGAAAGCTGCAGATGATCACCTTTCGAAATTAACCACCTGATTTCATGTCCAGTGTCACATTGACTTGTTTGTTCCCCTTCCGACTTGCTCCAGCGTACCTCGTTTTGTACGATGCCGAGATGAAAAGGGGAAGGGGACTGGCTCATGGCGTTGTGAACATCTTTGGTGGGTATCTTTTGGCGTCTCGCTCCAGCGTGGCATGGTGAAGGTCTAACAACTTCGCCGCTTAGGATGATTCCAGCACGCGGATCTAGCGTCGACGGTGGCAGTGGCGCAAAGACCATACTATGACCAGGTACTCGGGAACGTGTTTGTGAGCGGGTCAGCACCATTTTCGCAATGATAAAGGTCGTGGAGTAATGTTGTCAATGGGCAAAACACAAGCAGATCGTACAGCTCCGAGAGGCAATAGGCAAGCGCGCGCCATAATACTGAGGCCGAACTCAGTGTCGCTGTCTTGGCGGCTTCGACCAAGTGACAGCCGCGTCATTGTAGTCCTCGCACTTGGCATCTACAACTTCCAGTCCTACACAACAATGTCGGTTCACATGCCAGATAGCTCTACCTACTTGGTTCTTTACCCTATAACTGGACCTCATTAACAGCCATCACTCGAGAGCTCAGATCTCCGCACGTGTTACAACTTACTCTTCCGCGTTCGATCAAGCCTTCACTTCTCTTAGTCTTTACTTTGAATTAGCTCTGGGTCACTGGGGTCTCTGAAATTCGACAGTCTTCTCTTGCGACCGTACAGCCTAGGTTGTTATCAAGTTGCGCCATCATCTTCCACGATTTGGACAGACTCTGAAAAGTTAGGAGCGATCGACTTCAGCTTTAACAACATGGCGACAAATACTCGCGACGAAAGTATTCCACAACGCCTCACATCAGGCCGCAAACTACCTTTCTATCTCGGATACACTAAATCCCATGGCGAAAACTATATCCATTGGCTATACGATTGTTCCATATACCAACACGATTTCCGCATACCGGGTCTCCAGTCCTTGGTCAAGGAGTTGAAGGCACCTAACGGCCTGTGGAAGTCCACACGCAAGATTTTACGCTTTGTGATCAGTTCAGAAGACGAGTGTCCTGAATGGTATCCCTTGGCAGCAGTTCAACACCTTGTCGATCCCTTCTTCGATGTAGTTTTCGAAGAAGTGTTTACCGAACCAATGCATCCAAAAATGAGACACACTTGGCCAGCTTGGTCAAGCTGGACCAATCAGAGACTGACTAAGGTGTAGATTTCCTTCGATCTCTGTGTCAAGAAGGAAGCACCAGGAGATGAAGATGAATTTTGTCTCGGGATCTTCGAGGATCCGGCTTATCCTTGTACTTTCACGATGACACTTGCTCTAGGCACCTGGTGCGCACAACTGCATCATTTATCTGAACCAGTCAGACGTGATGGCCAGATAAAGCGGACTGAGATCCGCTTCAAGCGAGCCCCGGCCGTGAGTGATATGACAGGTAATGGCATCGACCAAACCCCTCAAATCTCCATTGCTTCTACTCAAGGTCTTGAGAGCGAGCACACATCTCGATCATGGCTACAAAAATTAGGAGCCCATCGTGTCGACACCGCAAAGACTCAGCAACCAACCCATAAACCAACCCAAATGCTCGTCGACGAGACCTCAGATCTAGATCTGGATCCTGGATCTACCGTCCTTCTCATCACGAACAGCTCTTCGAAGAGTGGCTCTAGTGCCCTTGACGCCATTTCTATCGATTCCTATGAGCAAATCCACGACGACTTTGAAGACAGCGAACTCTATTGCTCAACTGAGCTTGAGCGATTGTCGACTGTCCAACCGCGAGCGACTGGCCAACCTCACGCCGAGAAACAAGCCGACCAGCTCACTTGCTCGAACAATCAGACTCTGATTTCTGAGCAGTCATGGGAGGTTTTCGACGATGGCAATACGACGCAAGCTCTCACCCAAGATTCAATCACCGAAGACACTTCTCCTGCCCGCAAAAGACGCCGTATTGCCGAGCCTTCCCACCTATACATGACATCTCAACACCCAAGCAACAACAGAAGAGTCCAACCCCCGCAAAGCGGCCATGGTGGTCTGGAATCATCGGAGCATATCGACCTCTCGAGAGCAATTCTCCGGATGATCAGACATGCCCATTCTATAGGCCATGATGGATTCTTGACCAGAAGAAATTACAATGAGTCAAGAATTCTCATAGAAAGATTCGTGGGAAGAAGTTCGGTTCCAATGATGTTGATGGATGACGACGGTCCTAAGAATTATCAGGTCGTGATGGAGGAGCTACGCGCTGTGAAGAGGGCGATCGAATTGTTGACTGGCCGTTGGTGAACGATTTGAAATGGACATGGTGGAAGACTCAAAGTGCAGTCGAAGGTTGTTTATTCATCGTCGTGCCCAGATTTAACTCAACAACACTCCACTAGTGGAAAACAGTGCCATTCTTTCGTCTAATCTTTTTTTCTTCAATTTAGGCTATACGCGACATAATGCCCTCGCATATTCCGTATCCAAGTCCTTCGTTCTAGGCAGCATATATTGTTCCTCTATCTCCTCTTTGTCGAGTTTACCTTTACCATCATACTCGTCTACACAGCAATCATGGGGTCTATCATTTCGTGGATTCTGCTTGCAGGTCGATGATTGTTCCACCAATTAATAGCCGAAAGTTTGGCATCATCATTCCTGACTACATGCAAGTAAGAGACTGAATGAGTGAGTAGTGTAAGGACGCTTTTTCAGAAAGCTCGTGTCTGATTATACACATGATATGAAGAACGATGCCCAGATCGCGAATTTACATGACAGGAGCGCGACCATTGTAGTTGACACCAGGAGTAGCAGTGTAGTTGGCAAAGCAGTCGTAGTTGTAGTTGATCTCCTGAACTCTCTTCTGCAGGATACTGACCATGGTGTCGAAACCACAAAGGCCATCCTTGTCAACGGGACAGCCAGGGTGGGAATCCGAAACAGGAACCACAGCATCATTGACCAAGAAACGAATCTGCTTGGTCTGGTTCCTGGAAGGGCAGGTCATGATTTGAGTGGTGAAGTGAGTGGCGAAGGGAACGAGCTTGCTTGCGACAAAGGAGTTGGTTCCTTGGTTGCCGGTGGGGCTGAGGGCAGGGCCGTTGAACAGGGCGGTCAGGTTGAAGGCGGTAAGAGTGTCGAGAACAACGACCTCGTGGGTGGCATCAGCGTAGATGGACTGGTTCAGAGGGAAATAGGTTGATGAGTTGTCGAAAGTCTTGTTCAGAGCGGAGGTCGCATCGGGGTAGGTGTGGGTGAAGCGAGCAAGCCACTCTTGCAGGAAACCCTTGCCCTGGGCGGCAGCAACTGGCGAACCAGGTCCGTTGTTGTAGTAGAAAGACTAGAAAATGGTCAGTGTGTGGTTTCGAAATGTTAATCGCAAGACATACCAGATCGTAGTAGTACTCGTAGTTGATAAAGTCCTCTTCGGAGAAAAGGCCGCAGAACTTGGAGTAGCCCAAAGCATTGGTCTCATAAGAGCAGAGCTGGAGCATCTCGATGGCGTCTGTGGCAGTGAAGTTGAGAGCACCAGAGACTTGAGCATTCAGTCTGGCGAGAGTAGCGTTGAAAGCATTGTTGGCAAACTTGGCGGCCAAAGCGCTACCGATGCTACCACGAGTGGCAATGTTGGAGTTAGGGCAGACCTCGTAAGGGGCACCGGAGTTGTTTACAGTCGAGTTTTCGACGAGAATCTCGATGTTGACCTGGTTCAAGTACTCGGGCACACCGAAGAAGCCGGCAGCAAAGTTTTCAGCAGTCTTGACCATACGGTCCTGCGATTGAGTACGGAAGACGGGCAGAGCATCCTGCTCGGTGAAGTTGTTGAGAAGCTCACCGTACAGCTGACGGTACTCAACACCGAGTTGGAAGTTTTGACTGCGACCAAAGGGAGTAAGAAGCTCAGCACCGAGCTTGTAGGTCCAATCGGCCAAGAATGTCAAGTCTCCTGTGACATTGAAGCCAGCGACAGTGGCATTGTGCACCTTTTGCGCAAAAGTGGAAGGACCAGCACCACTGGTAGGGTAACGGGCACCGTGACGGTATAGCAACAACATCTGGTTGATGGTGCAACCCTCAGGGATCAAGGGGTTGGCTTCTGGCAGACCATAGTCGGCAGATGAGACCGAGTACCAAGGACTAAGATTACCCCAGTACTTGGTGATGTCGAACTTGTCGCCGAAAGCAGAAGAACCATGAGGCTGAGGGACAGCCAGAGGGAACGACTGTGCAGCGCCTGAGTTGTATGGGTACAGAGGTGCAGTTTGGGCAGCGGCTGCCTCTTTTCCGGTCGGGGTAGGTCCAGGGAAGCCAACAACTGACTCATCGGGGAACAGGGAGGTGTTCGCTTTGGCTGAATAAACTTAGTCAATCGCTCCAAGAACAAGATCATGCACTACTCACTACTTGCAGGAGGGAAGACATCCGAAGCCGTAGAGCCAGCAGTCTTCGAGTTGGCAACGTTACTGACGGCAGCAGCAGATGCGACATCAGCTACGAGAGCCAATGCGACAGCATTGAACAAGGAAGAAAGCATCTTGGTCGAAATGGTACAATCTCAATTGTCTGCAGCATTGAACCAGGTGCCACCGACCTGGCATTTGTATTCCTCGCATCTTCATGCTCTCGGGATCTACGGCTCATCAAGTGAACCACACAAGGGCCATATTGGGAAGTTCGCGACGTCCATTGCCGACAAAGACGCGTCAAAATGTTCAACAAAGATCCTCCGAGAGCATGTTTGTCGATGTCTGCATACCACCTCCGTCATGTGGGGAAAACACCAAGCCAAGAAGCCAAGCAGAGCTTGTCTTTTCCGCACGTGTTTCTTCTTTTCCCGTCTCCATCAGAAGCAACCCTGCACACGTGCTGATTATACCAAAAACCTCCAATGGCATGGCAAGACCTCTTCCTGTCATTGGCGGTCCTGTCTATCATGATTCGGACTATTGGTTCCTTCGATGTTCCCACGGCCGCCTTCTACAGTCCATCTGCGTTTCGTCTGAGACAGTCGCGTAGCTGAGATTCAACAGCCTTGCAAATGTGGGATGCCCTAAGAACTCGAAGGGACCATGGCCATGGACTGGTATCCTTGGCAATGCTTCTGTGCTGCATGAGGAGCTTGTGTACACCTTCTCCAACCGTCCGGAAATCATGTGTCTGGATCGTCATAAGGTTTAAAGGCTTCGCGACCCGCGGGTCCGCCAAACACAGCGACTTCAGCCACGAGTGTATTTTTATACCTGGAAGAAGGGTGAGAACGGGTGAATCTGATCCAAACTCTGGTGCCTGCGCCTTTGGTCGCTTCAGCTAGGTGAATGAAGCATCGTGCTGCTGACCCCTGTCTCGTATTCATGTTGCTAGCCGGCCACGCGTACTTTTTGTTTACTGACCACTGCCTTCAAAATCCAATAGGTATCACGCGACATGCTACTTCTTCAAGTCTCTAGTTTGTACAGCGTTTGCACATGAATTTCTCAATTATGAACGATGGTAGGCATACGACTTACAACCACAATGCCGCGATTGCACCAGTCACCTTTCTGCTCTAGACAACTGAGATGGACTCGGAACGTCACAGCAGCTATCTTGATATTGTTTCTTATCCTTTACCATATCCCCGATCGGACGTGGAGAGGTGCAGATCTGCTCGTCTTTGGTGCGCACTGGGAGAGATTTCCTAGGTGAGTACCGAAAGACCAGTTTATTACGCTTGCTAAACCTATCTGTGTAGATTGAATGGCTACTATGCTGGTTTGAGCAATCTTGTACCGATCTCGCAGCATGTCGAAGAAGGAGTTCAAGATTTGTGGTCAAAGACTGCCAACACCGACTTATTGAGCGAGGATGATATCCGCACTCGTATAACAGCATACAATCCGTACCTCCACAACAATACACGACGCTGCTTTCTGGATGACAAAGGCACTGTCGACATACCCGCTCTTTACTCTTATCAAGGCATTCCCCAGTATCATCCAGAGCCTCTACATGGATCTTACGATGCTTTAGGCCTCCGAGACGACATCTGCTTCGACCGCTATGGAAGACTTGGTGCTTATGGACTCGATGGAAATGCGACAATCCAGGAACACCACTCGCCCGATGGAAGCATCACGTCCACCCCCCGCAGCAAGTCGATCAACTGGCAATCTATTGACTGGAGTGCCGTGCAGCACAGATGTCATGATACCAACAAACACCGATTTGTACAAAGTTTGAGTTCTGGCGACCATCGATCAACTCCAAGACAAGCCCTTGTCTTGAGGACGTGGACAGGATATCACTACACGCCTCACGTCATGATGAACATTCGAGCTCTCATCAGCGAATTGTCACTAGGCTCTGGCGCAGAGTATGATGTCCATTTCCTTGTGCACGTCAAAAACAATTCGGCGCAATTTTGGGAATCTCAAGATCTATACCGTGAGATACTGCACGCAAATATTCCAAAGGAGTTCCGCGGTCTAGCCACTCTTTGGTCAGAAAGTCAGATGGAGATGATTTATCCTGGGCCATTCCTCAACAACACGCTCAACAAGTCTGGAAAGTCTATACACGGTGTCTACAGGAGCTCTCACATGCCTCTCCAATACTTTGCGCAAAACAATGCTCAATATGAGCATTTCTGGAATTGGGAGATGGATATGCGATACACTGGCCATTACTATGAGCTTCTGGACCGATTGGGACATTGGGCAAACTCCCAACCGAGGCACGGATTATGGGAGCGTAGTGCAAAGTACTACCTGGAGAAGATGCATGGAAATTGGAAACAGTTTTCCGATCTTGTTCATCAGGAGAATCCCAACACCATCTTTGGGCCGGTGAAGTTTCCTGGTTCTCAAGCACTCAAGTCTCAACGAGCATTCTGGCCGTCTTCAGGCGTAGAAGATGATAAGGACGCCGACTTGATAACACTAAGTCCGCTATTCGACCCGAACGAATCAGGGTGGTACTTCGATACGGACATCACTGGATATCCCTCGGATTCGCCTCTACCACCTCGTCGTGTCGCGATCATCGCTGCTTCGCGTATGTCCCGTGGCTTGTTACATCTGATGCATGAAGAAACTTTTCATCATAAGCGTTCCATGTGGACAGAGATGTGGGCACCCAGTATCGCTCTACATTACGGACTGAAGGCTGTTTATGCACCGCATCCCGTTTATTACGATCGCAAATGGCCTGTTTCGACCGCTGATAAGATTTTCAATGCTGGCAGATATGGTTCTTCGGGTGGCAATGCTTCTTCCGTCTTCGGTGCATTCGAACACAACCATCTGGGAAGTACCTGGTATCACAATGCCCGATTTGCTGGAGAGCTTTGGAGAAGCTGGCTTGGTCGCGGAAGCAGACACGGCATGTTTTCTCAACAAGGAGTCGACCGCATGTGTCTGCGTTCTATGCTTTTACACACCGTCAAACACGAGTGAATGCAAGTGATCAAGAACGTTCCCAACGACCTGGACCCCTGTGTCTCCCTGTCGGCTCATTATCCGACCCGCCCGCTTTCCCCCGACCCCGCATGACACCGCGATTACCCTTTCTGGCCGACCTCCTCAAAATGCCTTGTATAGACAAAGCCAAATAAGCAACCTTCTTTGCTCTATCAATATTATCGTCACTCAATTCTAGCATTCATCACCAACGAAATGAGTCTTGATCAATCACAAGCCGCATTGCGCGACGACCAGCAATCGACACAGCCCATTGAACAACTCGCCGTTGAAGAAGATCCACACGAATTCGAATTGACAGGAATCGGCCTGATCACTGTTATGTCAGGTCTTGTTCTTGCAATCTTTCTGGTCTCACTCGACTCGGCAATCGTCGCCACTGCTGTTCCATATGTGACGGCAGAGTTCAGATCTGCAGGCGACACCGCTTGGTATGGAAGTGCATACACTCTTGCTACTTGCGCTCTTCAGCCCATTGCTGGAAAGCTGTATGCCAAATTCCCAATCAAGGTAAAACAATCATTCTAGCCGCCCGAAGTCATGCTAAATTTTTTTGTAAAGACGATGTTCCTGATATTCATGGCCATCTTCGAAATCGGATCTCTGGTGTGCGCGACTGCTCCCAACGCCGTCGGTTTGATTGTCGGAAGAGCAATTGCTGGAGCCGGAGCTGCTGGATGTACCACTGGCGGCTTCTCAATAGTTGCCGTGTCTGTCCGCCTTCCAAGGAGAACGACCTATCTCAGTATTCTACAGTCAACCTTCGGTATTGGTATTATGCTTGGACCATTGCTCGGCGGAGTTTTGACACAACGCGCTACCTGGAGATGGTGCTTCTATATCAATCTGCCAATTGGTGCAATAACTGTGTTGTTCCTAGTCTTGTTCTTCCACCCACCAAAGAGCAACGGAAACAACACTGCTAAGCAGAAGATGGCGAGCCTGGATATGGTTGGATTATTGTTGTTTGCTCCAGCGACGATTATGATGCTCCTCGCTCTTCAGTGGGGTGGATTGGAATATGCTTGGGGAAGTGCGACGATCATCGGGCTTTTTGTCGGCTCAGCAGTATTGGTCTCAGTGTTTGCTCTTTGGCAGGCCTACAAAGGTGATGATGCTATGATCCCGCCAAGACTATTCACGAAGCGTGTGGTGTTCTTCGCTTGCCTCACCGAGCTATTTGCCATGGGTACCGTCTACATTGCCATCTTCTACCTCCCTCAATGGTTCCAGATTGTCAAGGGTGTCTCGCCCACCAGGTCTGGAGTTATGTATCTGCCATTGTCGATATCAGACGTCGCCTCCGCCTTGGTGGTTGGTGTACTGCTTCCGTATGTCGGGCTTACCAATCCATTCATCTTGACCGGTACGACCTTGCTCGCTGTTGGATCTGGTCTTTTGTCGACTCTCAACACGTCTTCTGGTGGTAAATACTGGATCCCTTATCAGATGCTCCCTGGCATGGGAGCTGGGATCACACTTTGGATGCCATATGTCGCCATTCAGACTGTGCTGGAAGCAGAAGACATACCTGTTGCCACCGCTCTGCTTCAATTCTTCCAGTCTTTTGGAGCGGCATTGTTCCTGGCTTTGGCGCAGGCAGTCTTCTCAAGCATATTCTATGCTGCTCTCAAGTCTTCTGATATTGTCGGGCTTGATCTGTCAGCCATTGTCCACGCCGCTCCTGCAGAATTCAGACAGCTTGTACCAAAGGAAAATCTGGCGCAGGTGCTTAATGCTTACAACCAGGGTGTGACGAGTACTTTCTATCTCGGAGCGGGTCTTGCAGCAGCGGCTTGTTTTGCCAGCTTCGGAATACAGTGGAAGAGTTTCAAGCCGAAGACTGAATAAATCGATGCATGTGTAATTTTCTTCAAGTAGCTACGTAATTGGAGTACAACAAACATTCCTCACCTAATACTTCGTTTACCCGACCAGGCTCAAACAAGTCTTGCATCAATCTCGCTTTGACTCCTTCAATAACCAGTCTTCATATTGTTTTATGCTTCATAGAAGACACCTACGTTGTGAGATGGCAATTAAGGAAATAAGAACAAGGTCACCCCAGCGACCAATAGTGTGAATATCGCGTAGCGTCTGAGACATCTCGACGAGCTTTTGGAAACGGCCGCCTGTCCGAGTAGCTCTAACCGAGCTATCTCACCCTAGGATAATCACCCTGGGTGTACAGAACAGCAGAGTCGAAGGTCGGGACTGGCGAAACCAACCACCAGAGGCGCATAGAGATGTCTTACTAGAGTGACTTGACCTACCCTCGCGGTATTCTTGAGTAGAAGTCCTTTCGAATGACATACGGGTGGCAAAAGAGTGTTGACGGGGAACAGATACAACTATGACCGTGTCTGCTTGCATCTGGGGTGTCACGATGAAGGTCGTTGTCCAGCGGAGATGCGTCTTGCGTCGCGACTTTGTCGAGGTGGCGAGTGCATCGCGCGGTATGTCCATATCCATCTCTTTTCTTAATTAAGCAGTGGATGCTGTTGAAGTATCATCCCGGTTGGACTCAGGCCCTGTCATGGTGAGCGCTAGAGAGGCGAGCAGACATGACTGCCAGAGAAGCGCAAAGTTGCTGAGAGGCTCGGAGGTGGTGACGGTCGTCAATTTGAATGATTCGAGGAGGCCAGTCGAATGAGAATGACCGCTTTGCCCGGGCGCATGTTGTCGTGGCTAGAATGGAGGATGGAAGAAGTAAAATTCGGGTTCGAAAGGCCGTCGGTCGCGTTGTCCAGCTCCGCTTGAAATTCTGAGGCAAGGGTTGGCGACTGCGCCCGGCCTTGCAGGCTTCCTTCCTCTTTGTCGAAAGTCAACAAACATCCATCTGCCTTTATAATTTCATCCTTGGTAAGAATGCAGGATCGACATGGTCATCTCGGCTTCCAGCTCCGATCGTACTCGAGTAATGACCCGGTTTTTTGCATTGGCGCTACACTTGTCAATCGTGACTGCTTATTTTGACGACAATCTTGAATGGATTGATCTTCGTATCTTCGTCGCAAGAAGCTTCCAATTTTTCCATACTCATCGCCAACCATCTGCAGGTCTACCCAGGATTGCTGCGTCTACTGACCACCGCGTCTTGTCTTCTACACAAGGACTTTGACCTCAACTCCCTTTTCATGTCTTCATCTTGCGTAATGTTCGCTGATTCAGCAAACACCGCATCATTCATCAACGTGCATCTTGCATCACATGCTTGCGGTGCAAGACTACTCGGAGAATACTTGAGTTGTGTTGCGCTGAGCATGGCGTGCACCCGCCATGCCGAAAGCATAATTTCAGCCTGTGACGTGATGATTTGAGATGACGAGGTCCAGATCGATAACGTCCTCGAGGCTGACCATGCAGCTCGCATGCTTGATTGAATCGTAGGAGGTATCATGGAAGCTTACATGTCAAAATATGTCCCCTAAACCTCAGGCTCATACGCATCCCGAGTTCGCCAAGTATGAGCGCCTTCAGCAAACGCGGACCTACCCTGCGAACGAAAAGCGGCTGCCTCACTTGCCGCCAAAGACGGAAGAAATGCGACGAAGCGCATCCTGCATGCGTTCGATGTATCAGCGCCCAGCGAGACTGTATTTGGCCATCGTCTGCACAATTGAAAGATCGTCGAAATCTCACGCGTAGGACCTTGGAGAGCACGCTCATCGAGAACGACAATCGTGAAGATGAGGCCATCGAGCTCATACCTCGTATTGCGAGAAGCGAGGTCGATCTGAGCAACACTGTCTCGGAAGAATGCTTACAGATGGTTGTGGGCCGCCACTTCATCGAACACTGCTATTCTCTTCTCATCAACTCAGATAGTCATCCAAGCTTTCACGACGACTGGTCGGCGAACATCCAAGACTCCATGCTGGCTTGTACGAGCCTTTACTACTCTGTGCTCGCCAACTCTGCCTCTCACCTCTTTATATCTGATCGGACTACTCAGATGGAGCAGAGAGCACTTGCATATTATTCTCATTCACTCCGCGACCTGAGTCAAATCATCGCACTGCCTTGTCGGGACGACCCAAATCGTCGCAATGATATCCTTACGAGTGTTGTGTTTCTCTATCTCAATGGCTGTATGGGACATGGAACCTACGACGATATTCCCGTTCATCTCAGCGCCGCCATTCGACTTCTTGATCAACAATTCTTCCAAGCAGATTCTGCTCCGACTTTGATGCCCTCTCAGTTGGTGACAGTCGAAAGTGTTATTTATCAAGTCTTCCTTGTCCGTATGGGACTCTGGTCCAAGCCCCCAGAGGAAGGTCAGCGTCTGGAGTTTGACCCTATGTTCTGGTTAAACTGTGAAGCTTTGTTACTCCGATCCACACCATTCCCAGGAAGCCCCAGAACGTGGAACAGCCCGGTACTTGGTGTGGAATTCGAACTGTACAAGGTCTTCTTGATGATAAGAAAACTCTGGGACAGCGATCGGTCGACTGTCGATTTCAAGAGAGCAGTACACCAGCTCAAGACAAAAATCACACCATGGGAGCTAACAGTAGGCATGTAAGGAAAGCACTGCATCGAAGGAGACACTGAAATATTGAGCGTCACCCAAGATGCGACCGCACTTTTCGTCATCGGTGCCTCTTTGCTTGTCTCCCAGTTACCTGGTTCAATCAAAGGAGCAATACCTTTACCTTTTGTCATCGATGACTCGCGACTTTTGCAGGCAAAGTCGATACTAAAACGCCGCGCTGGAGATCAGAGATGGGGCAGAAGTCATCTTCCCAACTACCCTCTTTATGTTCTTGGCTTCTTCATGCGCTCGGATGAGGACATTGCACTGGTTCGTCGAGACATGCAACAACGGTTGCAACAGATGGCTTGGTCTATGATCGATCGTTTCTGGCGTGATCTGGAGTCCGTGTGGTCCACGAGACCCAAGTGATGCAATAATACATCCAGGACCACAATTCGCGACTTTCATTGCTAGACAATAAGCGACACGGGTCTTGCGGTTGAATACAGAAGCAACAGCACTACCTGCTCAAACGGCCTTTCATTTGGTCTCTTTGAGCCAGAGCAGGACTGCTTGTCTATCTCGAGCAGCGTCCTGCATCCAAGGTAGTGAGCTGACTACGCGCCATACTCCTGGCACATCGTCGCTTGCCAAACAATATCAGGCATGTTGTCGCAACCTTGAGGGGTTTCGTTCGACCTGGAACTAAGCGCAAAGCTCCATGCCTCCGCCCACAAAGCGGGAGTACAATCTCAAAGGAAGGCCAACACGACAATTCGAAATGACAGGCTCAAGACGGATGGTATCTGAATCCTCTTTCTCTTCCGTGGTAGTCAAGAATGCTGATTATGGAGGCACCATATTAAGGGCGGTCGAAAACTAGACAGCATCTTGAGCTGCGCTGCTTGTGGCGGCAATGCTTGTCAGACCGTACTGCAAGAAGATCGGATTCGGTATAAGCTCGCGCAGTGCCGTCGCGACCTTTAATGAAAGCTTCAACGGTCATCTCAGGCTTAACGTTGATTTGTGCCGGCATCAAGACGTATGTTGGGCTAGAGTAGCTCCTGAATTACCAAGAATTGACGCATGACCTGACATAACCATGCTATATATGATTGAGTCATTGTCGAAATAGATGGATATCGGTGAGGGCACTTTGGAGTCTGTGTAGTTAGTCAAAGGCCTGATATGTTGAATCTGCCGAATTATCAAAGGCGCGCGAGAAGCATGAAAGAGTGGAAGTTCATCGAGGGACCAGCGTTGTGTACTTCACGGTTTACCGGAGCGACGATGGACAAACAAACTCCGAGTCCAGAACATGTTCTTCCCGCGACCGAGGACCGTTGAAAAACTTCTCTTGGCGCTCCGATTATCCGCCTGCCCTCGAACCTGCCAAACCTGTGTCAACAGTCGTTCGAGTATTGGTGCACTACTGGCCAGTCGCTGTTCGTCAGGCAATGTCGATGCGCCTACATTCCTCCAATTACAATCCTACGAGATGCCAAGTAGAGATAAGACAAGCACCGCTCGTTCTGCGACGAATCGATCATTGAGGTACATCTTTTATGCGACCTGATGGCACGGGAACAATTTACACGCGAATACAGCATTTGCCATCGAGGTATTATGGACGTTTGCTGACCATTACACTCGTCGGCTGTGATCTATAATCTATAGGTCTATCAAATCATAATGTAAGCTCAAATCCCATTCGAGACCAACCGTTGTCGATATCAACCCTACTAGTCTCATCCGTGAACTGCTTTGAAACGTCATCCTTCGTCGCACTTCCTTTTATTGAGACAATTCTCGTCGCTCTTTTCGCGACAATCATCACTTTCCTGGCAATACCGCAAGTTGCGACCATTGAGATGCCACACTCAGACTCTCAAGAACAAAGTACCATGGAAACCTCGGCGACAGATTCACGGCCTCGCAGCGGTATGGCCGACTTCTTCGCGCCCGATGTTTTCCAAGCCGTCTTGAGTGATCCCGCCACTGCCATCCGGCTCAAATCTTTCTGCGAATCCACCGCTTGTGACGAAAACATTGTCTTCTTGGAGAAGGTATGTTTTGAAATCCCATTTCAGCCGTCAAAGACACCAACCACAAGCCTAGATCGAGCAGTACAGCCGGCTTCTGACCAAAGCACGAGAGCTGTTGCTTGACATTCATGCCACCTACACTTCTCCCAATGCAACCGAACCAGTCAACATATCGGAGACCATTTCAAAGGACTTGAATTCCGCCGTCAATACAGCCACTAGCGTCACATTCTATGCGATGCAGGATATATTTACACCTGCCCGGAAAGATGTAGAGGGTTTGATTCGCGATGATATCTATCCTAGATTCGTGACACACCAATTGACGGCAAGCGCGGCGATGGCGTTAGCTCATGACCGCAAGACTTATCAAGGACTTGGTGACTGCTTCTGTCTTACAGACCCTAAGTAGGGTATCCCTCACTGGATAGCTTAGCATAAGTTAACACAAAACAGGGTTGCAGACAACGCAATATTGTACGCTTCTGATGGCTTCCTTGATGTTACAGGCTACAGTCGCCGTGAAATCATCCCACGTAATTGTCGCTTTCTGCAGGGCGCAAGGACCGAGCGTTCGTCAGTGACTCGTCTGAAGTCTGCCATCGACAATGGTCAAGAGAATGTTCAACTTCTCCTCAACTACCGCAAGGACGGCACTCCGTTTTGGAACTTACTATACGTCGCTCCGCTTCGCGATGAAGCCGGAAACATAGCTTTCTTCCTCGGTGGCCAAATCGACTGTTCGACAACTGTTCATGGCAAACCCGACGTGATGAGGATCTTGAAGCTAGATGGCAGGAGATCCTTCGAGTCAACCCGCGGCAATTTGGCAGTGGAAGACACGTCAAACCTGACCGCCACATCACCAAGAGAGCATATGAAACGGCATCGTTCTATGTTCAAGTCAACATCAAGCGTGACCACACAAGTTAGACAAGGACCGGGCATGGAAAATGATCTGATTGGACGACTTGGGAACATGAACCTCGAGACGCAGATGCAGATGTTTCAGACGGCATACTCCAAGGTGAGTTTTTCCCTATACCCACTCGCGCAGTACCAAGTTCCTGACATGTGTATGCAGTACGTTGTGCTCAAGATGAAAGATCGTACAGGTCTCAGCATTGCGCACTATTCGAGTTCCGCGGGCGACTTGCTACGCTCAAGTCGAACGCATGGCACATCTGAACGGATCGTGAACGAAGACATCTTCAAACTTCTGGCCGAACGCTCACCCTCATCCTCGTCTGTCATGAAATCTTACAAGAAGACAGTGACCGATCTCTTGGCTGAGGGAAAAGCAGTAAGCGTGGACATTGAGCTGGTAGTCGAGGACAAGGCCCGGAGTCTGATGCCGACAGGGCCTGGAGGCAAGACAGAAGGACGGTTGATTAGTCATTGGACACCTTGTAAGGACGAAGAAGGCCGGACAAAATATGTCGTGCTTGTCCTCGCGGAGAGAAGAGATTTGTAGATATACCCAGCATACGAACATGATACACCTTCTTCAGACATTGTGATACTGACAGGTGACATGTTGCAAGGTGGAAGGTAAACCTTGTAGCGTCCGTGGACAAGAGAAGAACACGGTCGCGAAAGACATCTGAACTTGTCGCAAGTTCGGCGGAAGGATGTCCGAGTGCACCGACTGCAGTCTGGTTTTAGCTCAAGCTCCCTTGACACTTCGGCCTCGGCCTCGGTAATAATGAACGCTCGACCTCGGGCATATTCTGATCAACAAAGCGAGACAGCAACAATGTAGGTATCTGTGGACTTTGTCTGTGGTAAGCTAGCGCAGCATCAACTACTGTCTCCTTAGAACTTAGAGATCTCCTCACGCAGCAGCAAACCATTAACCTCGAAGATGTCGTGTCTACGCGGTGTAGTCGACATAGGCGATGCAATCCAGGGTCACGATACTTTTTCCACACCATTGCCGAATCTAATACCGAGCGAGTTCACTCTAGACAGCGAACAAACGACTGCATTCTTCCAGCTTCGCCTCGTCTCCAAGGCCGTTCGATAGCAGAGCGAGAGCCCAAATCACATCACGTCGTCGGCGCTGTCACGGTCCGGTCTGCCGCACATACCTGAGGCAATGGGACAAAGGAGGACAAATAATGATACTCGTCGTCAATGTCCTCTCGGAAAGTGTCCGGCGAATTCATCTCGAAGTATCGCGTCGGCCCGAGTATGCTCCGATGCCCAGGGAGATGTTGACGCACATCTTGCAGAGCCATGGATGATTTCAAAACCAGAAAATGCTTAATCGCCATCAACGCGCATCGATGTCGAAAAACCAGACGCGCCATCGGTCAGTTCTCGTACTCGGTTCCGCAAGAAAGTCTGGTTCATCGGTCTCCATATTCATGTGGTGGTTGAGCAAGGAAGAGCCTTCGCACGTAAGCCCATGGTCAGAGCCGAGCATGTAGCTCCTACTTGTGGAGTCTTGCAGTAGGGCTCAACGTTCAATTCACAGGAATTAATCGTGGCTCTACATGTTCAAACCTTGCAATCTGTGTGCCTTTCGACGCAATCTACGTGTAGCTGTCCGATCTCGAGGTCAAATTGTGGTATCCAGTGGCTAGGAGGTATTTTTTGTCGCCCAGACCACTGAAATTGGTCCAAGCGGCTGAGCGTAATGTTGCCAATCGACAAGTACATACCGCCTTGAAGCCGTAGGGTAGGGACAGTGAAGCATTTTGCCAGACTGGTCGGACTGCAGCCCTAAGTCAAGCTTCCGATATCCAGCATGCATGATAGAAAGTCAATCGACTCGAGTAAGAGGAGACTGACTCGACTCAATGTTTTGATCATCCATTTACTCCGCAAATCACCTAACGCTCTCGTCGTTTATAGCTCCCTCACTCTTGTTTTTCATCCTTTGATGTCTCCTCTCACTGTCTTCGCTCGCTTTCCTCGCCAATGACGACTCAATGTTCTGACACCACGACAAGACTTTGCCTGCTTCATGGCCCTTCACATTCAGAACGAAACTCCATGTAAAGCTTTCTCAATTCGGTGAACACACTGGAATCGTTCAAAACCACTTACGCACCAGCGGTGCTGACTCCGGATGGTTCACGAAACGCTCTAATTCGGATGGGGCGGGATCCGAAAATCCTGAGACAGAAACACATGTGGATATACCGTTCTGGATTAAGATTTCGCGAGCCAATGTCTACAAGTTCTGTGGATTGGCGCCCACGCATGCATTTCACCAGACAGCCCTGTCTGACACAGATTTGGTGTGGGCTAGCGCCCGTTTTGCGAGGGATTCCTTATAGCCAACAATCCGCCGAACTACGGATGCAGTAACTTGGCACTATAACATTCACTTTCCTGTACTCTCACCGTAGTGACTTCAATTCATCCATAGCACGTGGAATGTAAGTGTTACATGAAAAGGTACACTGACCATCACCATTTCGTCTGCCAATGGATATACATGATTCCATGTTAGACACATGTATTCAACACCGTCTACCTTGATCAAGCTTATATGGTAGATAGGGTTCTAAATCCACTACATCAGCATCTGAATCCATTTGCTGCAATCCATATCGTCACCTCGCTATCCTACACCACAGTATTATTTATCAGGTTTCAAATTCTCCACTCCTGGACCGGACGACACAGATACTTAACGTCTTCCGCAGAGATCCTTCTTTCCTAGCTCTTGAGTAATCCTACGTTGCCCGTTACAAACCTCTCTTGTAGGATGTCGGCCATGAGAGCCGACCTTCTCTCCGTCATTGGGCTTGTTAAGCCAATGGGACATCTAGATGGAGCCCAAAGACGGCTCTGAATAGCCGAAGCAGAAGAGGACCCTTGCCAAAAGTTCCGTTGTGTCGCGAACCTTCTAGGCGAGCACCAGAAGTCGTGCATCAAGATTGCTCTTGTCTTGTGTGTGTGTGTGTGCCACGTGCGGCAGTTCAATCCTTTGCATTCCTAATAAGTCTATCAAGAAAGTCCCATCCTTGTTGTGAACTCAAATTTGCCGACTCAACATAGCAATTCCAAAAGAGAGGATAAACATCGCATCTGTCTAAGACAACTTATTACAGGAAGCAACAGTCAGAACGAAAAAGTATTGAACTCTCAACGACAAGATACATTGCGAGCGGAGATTTGAATACTCCTAAACACAGATGTAGCATATAAAGCTCACCCACATCCAAAGGGTTTGTCACAATCACGAAGAAGCTTACCTGTTCTACCTTTATTCAATTTCTTTAGTACAAACGTCTTTGTATCAGCATGCGTTTTATCTGCTTCTCGATCAGCTTTGTTTGGCTGCTTTTGACCAGCAGCTCGGCGACTCTCACGAAGCGGCAAGCTCTCATTGACAGCATTGGCGACTCGACTCTCGATGAAATAGTTTCTCAGATCAGAAACGACGGCAATCTCACTCTGCTTGGCGATCTGCTTGAGGTGGCAGTCGACGCTTTGACAACAGAAGCGACTGCAGTTGCAGAATGCTACAACCCTTCTGTTCCTTTTCCAGCCGTGTTTGATGGTTCGGGCTCGGAGTCTGGCCAACAGGGCGCCGGAACCGGCCCAGGTGGAACTGTGTCAAGTCTGCCATCCACTACCGCTGTAGTCTCTCAGCTCTCGTCTCTCCTCGGGGCCGTCGCTTCTGCCGCTACCTCTGTTCCCGATGCTACCAAAGGTGATACGACACGTGGACAAGCAGCTGGAGCCGCTGCTTCCTCAGCACTGGACTTTCTCTCTTCGGCAAGCTCTGCAGCTTCGGTTGCCCCTGGGATCTCTTCATTGTTGATGTCCATTGTGGACAATACCGCTGCCCTTCCTAGCACTGCAGTTGCTTCGCTCGTCGATGCCGCCATGAACGCACCTTCGTTCGTCTCGACGAATGTCCCTACCATACCTACAATAATCTCTTTTTCTCTTTATTCTTTTCTGTCGACTACCACGCCTGCTTATGGAGTTAATGGTGAAGGTTATGGCGGGTCGAAAGCTAGCGGCAGTCTCTATTCTACACCCAACTCCATCCACACATCCACTCCTATCGCATCAACGACGTTCAAAGCTTCGAGCCTTCAACTGTCCGCCGACGACCATCTCGCAACCTCGGCCCCGACTGCTGCCTTCAATCCACCTACTAGTCTTGCCTTACCACACTCTTCTGGCAAAGCTGAAAGTACCAACGTCGTGGAGAGTGGCGATGGAAGTGGAATTGGAGACGGGCGGAATGTGTCCGGGGCCAGCAATGGAGCCTCTACTGACGGTACTTCTTCACCTGCTCCATCCTCAATCCACATCACTGTCGTAGATGGTCCACCTTCAAGTTCTGCGATTGCCCCCTGGGTATCCACCACTGCCTATGCTGGATCCTCATCTTCTGCAACAAGCTCTTCTGACCTCTCTGGTGCGACTGAAACGTTCAGAGATGGTTGGACCAGCTCGGTCTCGGACGCTGCCTCATCTGCGTCAAATACAGCTGAGATCCTGCCTTCTCCAACACCGTCGCCGCCATCCCAGAATGCTTGCCCATTCTCTAGCACATCGGTCTATACCGTCTCAGGATCGCGATTCACGCGCTATTGTAATCGATTCTATGGTGGCACAGTATTAAAGCTCGACGGAAGAGTCCTCAAGCGACAAGCTACGAGTTCCCTCGATTCTTGTATCGACACCTGTGCCCCCGTGTCCCGCTGTGTCGGGACTTCATACAATTCAACCAGCGGTTCTTGTACTCTCTATAGCTCGCTCGTCGATGGGGTTACTCGAAACGGTATTCAATTTGGTGTCCGATTGGACACAGCTTCTTCGGTTTTGGACCCTAACGACACACCTGCAAGTACCACCGAGACATCGGTAAGCGTGTCCGCCCGCATTTCCAGTAATACGAGATCGAGCGTTACTTCAGAAGCGTACACCTCACGTGGCAGTCGTCCCTCGTCTTCGACCTCCCAACTTCCGACCGATAACGCGATAGGAGGAGGTTCAGCGAGCTCCCTTGTCTCACTCTCACAGGTCCCAACAGCCACCTTCATGTCTACGAGCACAACCTCCGCTATTCTCGATATCAGTACTTTATGGTCAGCGCCAGCTGTGTCCGGAATGTCATCTGCCACTGGAGCTGGGGTTTCCACCAGTCGTTCGCCAGGATCCAACACGACTTTGGTCTACGCCAGCCAGCCCTCATCGTCCTTCTCGCAGATTTTAACCGTCGGCGGATCGAATACAAGTGCTTCAAGCTCATCAAGCCTTGAGCTAATAACTGCTACATCAATGACCGGCGAGATCGTCGCATCGGCTTTCCCGTCTAATACTTCATCTGTCATCGGAGTTACGGCCAGCGCGACATCTCCCAGATCAAACTCGGGCAGCTCAAGCATGAGTGAGAGCGTCGTACTCCGAACCAGTTCTCTGACTCTAGGTTCGGTTTCCACAACTGCGGTTGAAACCAGCGGTTTGAGTACAGCAGTAGATCCCTCGGGAATCATCTCGTCAGTCTCTAGCGAGACTACGAATCCCGCCACCTTGATCAATAACGCCAACGCGACAACGTCTGGCATTTCTACGCCTGGCTTCTCTTCCGTCGCTACATCCATCGCTGAGAATTCAACCGGCGCAAGATCTACGACTTCGAGCATCGCTCTATCGGCCACCAGCGACATCACTGTCTTTCCCACTAATGCTTCAACATCTGGGCTGGTCTCCTCCTTGGTCTCTGGTGTCAGTGATACTGTTACAGTTGTGAATCCGTCAAATACCTTTGAGTCTATCTCGAGTCAAGCAACTGAACTCACTTTTTCTGTTCCATCAATCTCCACCACCATCATTGCATCCGCTACAGGCACCTCGACCACCAATGACACTCCACCCACTTCTGGAAACGCGTCTAGCATCACCAAGTCTTCTGCTGGCGATGTTTCATCGTTCCTTCCTAGCATCACATCCGTGGTGCTGAGTGTTTCCACGGCCATCTCCTCAGATGCATCCAGCGCCAATGCTTCCATCACTAGCGGTGTCGGAGCTTCTGCCAGCAACGTCCTCAATTCTACAAGCAGCTTAGTTACAAGCAACTCATCCCTGCCTGTCGTAGCGAGCACCTTGAGTGGTGACGCATCGAATGGTATCACGGCCACCAGCAATCTTCCTACCTCGATCCTACCTACAGTCTCACCTGCCGTAATGACGACTACTACGAGCTGCGGTGGTGCACTGATTGATCTTTGTGTCACTTTGGGCATCTTGGATGGTGTTACGATCAACCTAGGGATTGGTGGTGGAGCAAAAGCAACTCCTACAACCGCCGTGTCTACTCTATCTTCTGCTTCTGGAGGATTCACTGCAACACAGACCCAATGCGATGGTGTCATATGTTTTGCAGTCGGAGTAGGACCTTCTATCACTGCCACGATCGGCGCCATAAATACAGATGGAAGCATTGTGCAAATTGGGGCTGGGATTGGAGATACAGCCTCTACAACTGCATCTTCAGTGGTTCCTACTACCAGTTCTGGAGACAACACCATGACTGCTTCAAGCTCTTGTAACGCAGGCTCTTGTGAATCAATCTCGACAGGGTCATCCACGACAATCAATCCCAGCGCTCTGAGCACAGAAGGAAGTTCAGTTGGTGCTGGAAACGGCGACTCGGCGACTCCTACGCATTCTGCTCCTCTAATCACAAGCGCTACTGTCCTTACTACTGATGCAACAATCTCTGGTACTGCCATCACCGCAATCTCTACGTCTTGTTCTGGTGACCTGGTTGATCTCTGTGTCACTTTAGGCCTAGGTCCACTCGGTACCGTTAGTATTGATGTTGGTGTACTCCCTACGGGAGGTAGTAGTGCTGCTCTCACGACTTCGACTCCTGCAACCACGAGTTCTGCTGCTCTTGCTATCGATACAACGATCTCTGGCACTGCCGTCACCGCAATCTCCACCTCATGTGCGGGTGAACTGCTCGATCTCTGTGTCACTCTAGGCGTGGGTCCTCTCGGTACTGTCAGCATTGATGTGGGTGTTCTGCCTACGGGAGGCACTTCCGCTGCTCCTCCGACTTCAACTCCTGCAATTACGAGTTCTGCTGCTCTTGCTACTGACACCACAATCTCTGGTACCGCAATCACCGCAATCTCCACCTCATGCGCCGATGATTTGCTTGATCTTTGTATCACTCTAGGTCTTGGTCCTCTCGGTACCATCAGCATTGATGCTGGTGTTCTTCCAACGAGCAATTCTGGCGACCTCATTGATGCTAGCGTTGGTGCTACGCTCCTTCCTGCTCTGTCAACTGCCACGAACGCTGATTCTACTATAACAAGTCCTGCTGTGATGCCTACTAGCACAATCATCTCTGGGACTACGATTACTGCTCTGTCTACATCCTGTGATGATGCACTCATCGATGTATGTCTGACATTGGGTCTTGGCCCTCTTGGTACTATCACCGTCGATGCGGGCATTTTACCTACTACCAACGGACTTGTCAGTACAAGCAGCACAAGCGCGGCTCTTGCTGGATCGTCGGCGACCCTTCTTCCTGAAACATCGGAAGTGACCAGTTCGATCTTCTCTGGCTCATCAGCAGCGACCAGCTCAATTCCGACCGTATCATCAGCAATGACCAGCTCGGTCCTTATCGGGTCGTCGGCAGCAACTAGCAGATTACCTACCACATCGCAGGTGACAAACACTCCACTCGTCACTTCCGCCCCAATCACGACCGCATCAGTTATCTCAACCACACAACTGAGTACCAGTTGCTCAAGGGGACTCCTTGGCCTGCAGGTTTGTCTCACATTAGGTTTGCCCGGGGTGGTCACGATCCCGATCAATCTCAAACGTGAAGCAACCACATTTGTGACTGCCATTCGTAAGTAAGGGTATGATTGGGCGTAGATGATTGATGAGCAGGAGTACGCTTGTGAGAGAATGTTGTCCCTGCTCAACGCAGAAGGATGCAGTTGCGCAGGAATACTTGTAGCAGCACAGAGTCCTCCTATGATATAATACCGATGGAAATGAGATAGGATGGGGTTGAACATATCGTTGCTGTCAACAAAACTTCCTGTTCAATGTTCTTCGTTTTACGCTTGAGCACTCCGGCGAGGTTCAATAACTACTGCTTCCAACAAATCCCGGGTAGAACCTCGTATTTCTTAGCCTTGCATAAGTTGAGAGACTCTTTTCTATACCGCATCTCCTTCCTCCACACCCATGCTCACATCTAAACCAAGCCAACCATGATAAAGAAGATTACCTGCCCATTGCGACTGATGATGAGGATTCCGAGCCAAGCAAGGTCTTGAATTTGTAGTTAGGGGAAGTAACCCAGTTGAATCCGAAACATTTGGGAACATGTCTTTCAACGGTTACTTTCGGTCTCAGGCGACGTAACACGATGTGAGTGTACAGGTTGGCTGCTTCGCCGGCCAGGGATATGCTCGTAGAATGCCCACACAAGCAAAGCACCGAAAAATACCCAGTAGTGGAAGCTGTTCTTGAATATGTTCCGGACGAGCATTGTCGCGTTTGAGAACCGATGGACGAACACTATTTCCAGCCCCCGCTCCACGAAATGAATCGAGACAGATATAGTCGAAGTGTCTGCGATGATGTGGGATGGGCCAGTCGAGGGAAATACACCGACGAGTGTATCAATAGGCCACCAGCGTACTCGATGATGTACACTCCTCGCCATGATGTTTGAGATCCCGCAAGAATGGGACTCAATTTTCAGCCATAGTTTCGTGGGATACAACACTCTTACAAGCTTACCAAGGTCTTTGACCAAGATCTTGTCTCGCTCTTCGAGCGTCACTAGGTCGGAAGATTGTTCAATGACGCCGCTGCCCATTTTTTTTGGTTCAAGATGGGCAATCTCACTTTCGAAAGAATGGTGGTGGCAGCGATGAGTTGATGGAGTTCTGTACTACTGATTTCCAGCGGCAGCCTCAAGTCGATGGGCAAGTTAGGCAATACCTTGCCAGGGCTAGTCAGTCGACTACAATGTCTTGTCGTAGATTGGTCGCGCCTCTCGGCATTACTCGAATGATTACCCTTGACATGCTCGTCGATTTATCGCGAGAAAAGTAAGAATGGCGAATGACCCCTCTCCTCAGTGTGTGATACACGACGTAAACAGTGTCACTCAATCCCTGCAGTATAACCCTCCCAAAACATAGACACCAGTTCCTACGACTACTATGCGGCCGCAAAGGATCAACAAGGTTATGATCGTCCGTGAAAGGATTGATCACCCAATCCTGCGGGGCCCTGCCGCCTGATATGACGTCGAACCATCAAAGTACGCCACCAGCGCACCACACTTTCTCTCTCCTTCTGTCAAACACCTTCACCATTGATCGCCGTTCACCAACTCACCTCACGCCCAGAATTCACGAGCCTCCTTACTTAGGATCATTGGACAAGATGGCGATTGAGAATGCGATGATGGAGACTCAGCAGGTCAAGACCTATGCCGTCTGCTGCACAGCTGATCTCAAGATCGAAGTGAGAAAATTCGGATGTCCTTGTGCCTGTGGTAGAGAAATCCTGACTTGAGCAAAGGCCATCAACCAGTTTCTAGTCGAAGTGCACTAGAGAGAACAAGAAGAAAGACTAATTCCTATCTTTACGGTGGTCCACAATCTTAAGACACGACTAAATGGTATAACAAAGGAACTTCGAAGCGATGACAAGATCCTAAAGAGTCCTTTCGCAGGTCTTAACTACCCTAAGGTACAAAGACTTTTATAGCAGATGGTTAAAGACACGGGCTCGAAAATTGACACTAAATGGTTTCTGGTCCTAGACGACGAATCTAAGCGTACCTCTTCTAGAGTGATTATCGTTATAGAGGGGGAGTATGTTCGCTCGGTCCGTATTACTTACCCTACTACATTAAGAGATTTAGCTACTACGAGTGTTACTTATCTAGGTATTAACGAGATGATTAAGCTTACTAACGACAAGTATAATAGGATTCTCTAAGATTAATTTAATATAATCTTAGTCTTAAACCGTCTAGGAGAGTATAATTACTTAGAACTATCTCTAATTAGATCCTAAATTATGTCTTCTATCGGAGTCTAAGCTATAATAATATGCTCGTTATCTCTTAATCTAAGTGTCTCGGCTTATAGATACTAATCTAGCTCTAGCGACATTACTCGTTAAGAAAGCGACGTACTAAGAGTACTCTAGTAGTCTAGTATAAGTTACTTACCGAAGCTAGGTTTAATAGCCCTAGTAGTACGCTTTCTCGATAGACATCTAACTCTAGAGAACGCTTCTAAATACCGTATAAGCCTTTCTACTAGAGAATCGATTACTAGATGAAATCTACTCCGTTAGCATTAGGTAAGAGTTATAATCGGCTTATATAGACTACTATAACGAGCAAGAGTAGAAATCTAGCTAGCCTAACTATTCTATAATATGCTTATTCCTAATGTTAGGTAAAGGCTTTTCTATTATAGTCGGCAATTATATAGCATACCTAGGAGGTGTTATTAAGACTTAATAGGAGCTTACGTTATGCTTATAATAGCCCTATAGGTACGACTAAACTAGGGTAGCGCCTATTACGTTACCTAGATTAGAACTTTTCTCCGTTATAACATTAGTAAACTAGGACACAAATCCTTATAGCCTAACCTAAAGTCGAATGCTAGGAGCACTTTTTAGATAATAGGTAGTCTTTTTAAGAAATTCTCGACGTATAACTACGAGACTAAGATCTATAGGAGCGTATAGGCAAATATTTACACTATATAGATTATACGATCTATATATAGTAAGCACTTAGGTTTATCTTAAACTCGTTATTACGATAATCTATATATAGATACGCGTGTCGCATTAATCTTGCGTAGAACTTACGATCTTCTAGAATACTAGCCCTATTAACCTTACCTAGACTATCCTATATATAGCACTACTATCGCCTCTTCTTAACTATATTAACGTACCTCTTAGGGCGGCTTAAAGATCCTAACATTACTAATGTAATCTAGTATCTTAGGATATAACTAGAGCTAACATCTTTAGACTCTTTATACTACGTAAGCTTAGGGTATAGTAAACTTAAGGGAAGTAATAATCGATTATTAACTCTTAAAGATAGTTATTCTAGTCTTCGAGAGGTATAAATATACCCTATTAACTAACACTAGAATTTCTTTCTTATCCTTATCTTTACTTCTCTTATCTTACTTACTAGTAAGAGTTATACGTTTCTCTCCTTCTTTCGCTCTTACTACGAGCTTAGCTATCGCTAATGCTACTACCATTATTCCTTCTAAAAATCTTTAGGAGCGTAGTCTAGGTAAGCTTATCTCTAAGATTATTATGTTAGTTAAGGAAATTACTACTATTCCTATAGTAATTAATTAATAAATTAATAAGAACACCGTTATTAGCACGAATAGAGTTACTTATAAAGTTACTAATGTACCTACTCATTTACGCACTAATTTATATAAGACTACCTTAGTTATAAAGTCTTCGACTAAAACATCGACTTTGACTATTAAGAATAGTAATAGATAAAGTATAGCAATATCTATAGTTACTTCTACTTTATCTAGTGTTACCCCTATTACTACTATCTCGGTTACTTCTACTTTGTTATCCGTCTCGTTAGCCTTATCTACTTCTTCGTATACCTCGGCTAGTAGTGTAGTCTCTATTAACACTTTAGTAGCTAGAACTAGATTAAACACCGACCTATATACCGTAACTTCTACCTACCCTTAGAGTAGCATAACTATTACTACTATCGTAACTTCTACTTCTACTAGAGCATCTACTACTAAGGTTGTCTCTAGTACTAGTACTACTACCGTTCCTACCTCTACTATATGACTTACCTCTAGTAAATGGACTAACTAGACTATCTATAGCGCTAATGGCGTTAACTTAGGCAACTAGCTTAAGATTAAAAGATCTAATAACTAATACTTCTAGGATTCCTATGTTAATAGTTCTATAGTTACTAATAAGTGGACCTTCTATAAGACCCTTAGCAATAAGTGTAGTTCTATTCTTAAAGCACACTATAGGTCTACCGTTACTACTAAAACTATTAATAAGCTTACTAGTGTTAGGGTTAACTTCCTTCGTATCCCTATAACGTATACTATATAGATCGATCTTCTAGGATCCGAGCTTTACTACGGAAATTAACAAACCTATCTTAAGACTATCTACGATTATACTATTAGCACTTATAGAATAAGAGTCGTAATCGGGCTACATTTACTTCCTAGTAGTGTTAATAGGCTTAATATTAGTAAGGCATTAGGCTATAACGGATAGTTCTATAATAAGACTAACCTTAAATATTCTTATAAAGCCGTCTCTACTATGCTTAGCTTTATCGAGGCCTTATCTTACTCTTAGGCATATGCTCTAAGTGTCCTTAATAAGGCATCTAACAATCCTTCTACATTTGCTACTATAGATACCCTTACTACTAACAGTACTTAATGGATCGTCGATTATACTAATAGCGTTTTTAACTTAATTACTAAGTCTAGTATTACTAAGTTACTAGTTATACTTTAAGATTGCTTCCTCGGTAAGGAACACTAGTCTAGCTACTTCGCATCTACTATAAACCTAGTTATTGACACTTATATCTACTATTTTGCCGCCTCAGGTATTTACTCTAAGTACGTTAATAGCGCTATTTATAGTTAAGCATCCGTAGCTCCTAGTAATAGTAAGTTCCCTATTTTTATTAGAGAATAGTCTCTTTAAGTCCTTTATAATAACACTTATAAAGCTCGCAAGAGTATCTTTAATACCTAACGCTATATATAGAGCCGTTATGTATAGGGTAGATCGTTCTAGGGTGCGATCTTTAATGGCACTAACTTAGTTAACGGTAAGGGTACTTAGCGCGACTACTAGAGCTACGATCGTCTTATTAATACTAGCGTTATAAAGATCCTAACTAACGCGACCTACTACTAGTAGTAATTAGGAGGAGTAGAAGCGAAAAAAGTCGGGGTAGTAGATACTAAGTATAGGCGTAGGTCTAGAGAATATTATAAACATCTTCTTAAACGCTTAATTTACGTGTTTTACCTAAGATCTTAGATTACGCTAAGCTAGAAATCGGTTAAGCAAATTATATAGGCAACACGAATAATAGAATATATTAAGAGTGTATAGGAGTTAAGCCTAGGATTAAATATATACTATAGTAAGATAGTAAGATCTAACTAGCCCGTTATTAAACTCCGCGGCGAAAATAGTAGTCGAAGTTTAATCGGAGGAGTAGGGTAATTAAAACCGCTCGGTAAGAAAGTTATCTACTCTAGCAATTCCCGCCTATCTAAGAATTAGTAGATAAGCTTACCGGTTTATTAAAGGATAAAGACTAACATTAAATAAGTCTATATAAGTAAACATAGTACAAAAAGATACTAGAGTAGGGATAGGAACACTTAAAGTACGGGGATAATAAGCGGCATAACTATATAGGCTTTAGTATGCTACATAAATAAGTAAAAGGTATAGGGAGGTAAGTATAAATAACGTTAGAGTAGAGAAGATGTTACTCGAGATTTGTTCTTTTAAGGATAGTAAAAAGGGTAGGAAATCCGTATAATAACAGTTTCTTAGCATCTTATCTAGCGTAAATCATCCTATTAACTATAACGTTACGTACATATATAAACTTATAATGTTATCTAGAACTTAAGGCAATAACGGTACCCTCGTCGTAGTAGGTCCTAATATAATTTAGGTCGCTAACTTCTACGTTAAGGCTTCTATTCTATACCTACTAGTTATCGGCTTAATTACGATTATCGTTCTATTTACTTTTCTACGTTTCATTAGTAATCGCTCTATCGTAGTAATAAATGTTATAGACTAGATAGTAAACGTCGTAATCGGAAGTACTCTAGTAGGTATCGTTAATAGTAACTTACTTGCTCGTAGTATACTTAGACTTACTACTATTCTAGGATTCTAATTCCTTATATCTTTCGTTAGAGCTCGTCTACCCGCTAGATATAGCTAGATTTTGTCCTTACTACTAATTATTATTGCTTTTTAGGGTCGTCTTTTATCTAAAGTTATAGCTATATATCGAATCTCTCTAGGTAACTTTTACGCTTCCTTATAACAAAAAAATATACTCGATATCTCTAAGGTAGAATGTGTCTTTATAGAGGTAAATAGATTATTCTTAATATATATAAGAAAAGAGGTAGGTACGTATAAGAAAGTTAGCGTACTAATATAGGTGCCGGGTTATAAGGCTCTTTATAAGGACGCTAATACTAGGATTAACGCGCTTAACGATAATAAGCGTAAATTAGAAGGTAGATGTAACGACGAATAGAATAATGTAGTAGGTAACGCTTACTAAGTAGGCCTAAGCTAAAATCTACTATTAGCTTAAATAAGGAATCCTTAATAATAAAATACTATAAAGATCATTCATTTATAATTCGAGGGTTTTTTTTGGGTTTAGGGTTTTTAGGGTTTTAGGGTTTTAGGGTTTTTAGGGTTAGGGTTTTAGGGTTAGGGTTAGGGTTAGGGTTAGGGTTAGGGTTAGGGTTAGGGTTAGGGTTAGGGTTAGGGTTAGGGTTAGGGTTAGGGTTAGGGTTAGGGTTA
>JGI24891J29808_1000146_pt1 | contig 86464 bp, 86 predicted proteins | sample FreactcultuFSWF8_FD_29808 | JGI IMG/M metagenome (IMG submission 29808)
TCGGCGTTGCTGGAATTTAACCTCCACAACGACACATGCTACCACTACACCACATCACCTTAGCTTGTAAGGGTTGAATCCGGTTGGCCAGATTCAGGATCCGATGATTAGCCAGACGACAGACCAAAATATGAAGCTCGGCGTTTCGCCAGCACCGACGCTTATCATCGTCGTCCTGAGTTTGTTGTCGTCTATCAATAATGCTATCGAAGGTCTTGATGTTGCTAGTCTGTAAACGCGCTGGTAAACGCTTCAATAATACCTTGGGATATTGCTATATTTCTCGTACTGTTACCCTCGAATCAACGACGGTGCTATCTTCAACGTTAGCATAGTTCTTCAACGAGGCATAGAATCGTCTCACCTGTCCGGCAACCAAACCTGGCGTCACCAACTGTCTCTGCTTGCCCAAGAAACTCTTTGGACTCTCCTTGCGTCTGCCTAACATGACTGTGTTGCTCTGCAACCTGCTGCTGAGATCGAACCATGCCGATGTCATGAGCTTGTTCTCGCGTTTCAGGGCTGCATATTCGGCGGATGGAATGTTGCCTGTGGCTGGCGTTGTCGTGCCCGAAGCGACTTGTTTTTTGAGTGTCGCAATCTCAGCTGCTCTGTCTTCGGCAAGCTAGAGAAGAAGAAAATGTTAGTAGTCGATTCTCGAGTTTGTGGATTAGTGGATTGACTTACCTTGTTTGCAGCAGTGGTATCAGATCGTGCTTGTTCCATGCGATCGGCCAGTTGTGCTGCAGTGGACTCGAGAAGCTCTTCATCGTCTGGTGCATCTCTGACTGCCTGTAGTTGCTGTAGGAGCAACTTGTACTCGTTCTCATTGCGAGTCTCAACCGATTCCTTCAGCAGCTGTGCAGCATTGAGCAAAGCATGTCGTAACAGAGCACGTTGTTCTGCCAACTCTGCTTCCACGCCTTCGCTGTGTTTGTGCAATTCCGAGTACCGGTCTGTCAAGGTCTGGTACTCCGCATTGCCGTCGAGTTGTACATCCTTGTCTGTGAGCTGTTTTTGGACGGCCATGAGCCTCTCCTTGATGTTTGCCATCTCGGTGTTTGTGCCAAATTGCTGGTTGCGCATTTCCTGGATCTCGGACTGCGCTGCCTGCAGCTTCTTTCGTTGTTCCAAGAATGGCACATTTTCTTCTGGCTCTCGAGTTGGCTCGCGGAGATCTTGCAGAGCTGTTTCTAGGCCGAGCTTGTCTTGCAGAATATCCAGATACTCGGTCTCCAATTTGCTATTTCTTGCAGTGATTGCGTCCAGCTTCTGCTGCAGGATGGCAGCATCAGCAGAGGGAATAGCATCGCCCTGACTCCTAGCCGCTGCTTTCTCAGCTCGTGCCTTTTCGGAAGCTTCAAGTTCCCCATCAAGGCCACCACTCGTACCACCGGTGCTTGAACCTCCGATTTCAAGTGTTTGCAGCTTGTTCTCCAGTTCGGTGATACTCTCGTGGTCCTTGACTTGTCTCTCCTTGGCCGCCTCGTACTTCTGTGTAAGGACCTTGAACTCGTGCTCAATGCGCTTTCGAGTGGTTTTTTGATCGAAAATTTCTTGCTCGCCATTAGCAATAAGTTTGAGATTCTCAGCGTTGGCTTTTTGCAGAGCAGCGCATTGGTCTTTTAGACGATCCAAGTCTTGCAGTCTGTCGTTTGCTGAGCGTAGGTCTTCCCTCAGGGTTGAATTTGTCTTTTCCTGGTCCTGTAAGGCCTGAATCTTCTTTTTGAGGTTCTCATTCATGCGGGTCTTCTGGAGCAGGTCGTCTCTTTCGGCTCGGAGAAGCTGCATGTCGTCTCTCAGCTTCTGCTTTGCGTCCGTGTCTGTCTTGAATCGTTCGATCTGACGTTCCTGGGACTGCGACTTGTCCCGTACGGTCTCGAGTTCGGTTTCCAGTTCGGCAATGTAGTCCCGATCTCTTTCTGCCTTGAGCTGCATCTCTTTTATGGAGTCGTTCTCGGCAGTGTTGCGCCCTTGGTTCTCGACTTCGTACTTGAAAGCGTCGAAAGCCTGTTGTAACTCCTCCTTGTCTTGTCGCAGCTCTTCCAACTCGATCGCAGCTTTCGCGTTGTTGTTCTCCAAATCCTTGATGACCTTGTAGGCCTGAATGAGCTTCTCTTCTTGTTCCAATTCGGGATCGCGGTCTGTGGAAGCACCAAAGGAGAGACGGTCGTTTGCCGAGACAGGAACGGCAGGCTTCTCCGAGACGGGTTCCGCAGGGGTGGAAGGTTCGGGGGTGGCTTCATATTCGGAGGGTTCGGCGGCGTCTGACTGTGGTACATCCGAGTCTTCCATTTGCTTCATGGCGGCAGCGATGGTGACAGCGACTTCTGGACCGAGGCCGACGACTATGCGACCCATTCTCTGATTCGACTCGGGCGAATACATGGCGGCACGAAGCATCGTCTTGAGCAACTATTTGGCGGTGTCTTAGTTGATTGGTCTTTTCGAGGGGCAATATGGCGGAAGCATACCATAACAGTGTCCCTAGCACTGGCATCTGTGGCAATGGCCTTGAGGTCTGGGGCACGGCTGCCTGCCGGGTTCTCGATGGAGCCGCTCGAGTCCCGCAGATACGATGTGACAAGACGATTGACATGTTTGACTGTACTTGTGTGAGCTCTCTGCTTTGAAGCCTCGATTCTCTCCTTTGGCACATACGGTTCTGCCATCGCGGGATCCAGTGGTCTTGTGTTTTGGCTGGCGGTTCGGGCAGGTCGTCTTGAAAGTAGCCTGGGTCGATGTCTCGTAGAATGTCCCATAGCACTTGACCATCTTGTATGTCCTCCCATCCTTCTACTTTCTTTGATGTTTGGAATGCTTGAACCTGCTCATGTCAGCTGGCCGTAGCATTGCGCGCGAAATGTCGTCGTCGTACCCATTTCAGCAGGGCTGCCGCCAACTCGGGCGGACTGGAATCCGCCATGTTGGTCCAGCTGTGCTCCTAGTATGTCGTATGTGTCTTTCAATCGAGTTTACGCTCTCCAAGTCATCCTGAATGACCGTCTACTCGCACTCGCAACTCCTTGCTATGCCAGCATTCAAAGTTGATTCAAGGGTTCGAGGAAACATGACCCTCTGCAATGACGTGCACGTGCCAAGCGGACGCTCGTTGTTTCAACTCTCAGGGGTCTCTGTGATTTCCATCTCATTTTATAAACCTCACAATCGAGTCAAGATTCAAGTTACGAATACAGAGGGGATTGTCATTAGTGTTTGTCTATCGGGGCCACAACGACCGGTTCATCCAAACTCAAACGCCCACGTGCTTAATCCAACACAAGAGGTACCTGTTTTCTCTATATCCCTCGTTCAACTGCCAGCCAGCGCATAAGCGCGAGAAAGAGATCATTGTCAATTAAATTCGTCGTCATTAGTTTTTTACTTTGTTTCCCCGTCTTTCATTCGCCCATCTCCTTCTTCAACCTCGCTACTTCTGACTCGAGCCGCTTGATGTATTCCACAGCGCCCATCAGTACCTCGCACTTGCTTGGCTTCATGGGGTCGTTGACATCGCTCGCACGGCGGCGATGAGCAGCTTGCAAGTTTGGTACTGCCAATCGTAGCTTTTCCAGATGCAGATTGAGGTTCTCCCGGTATCGACGTTCTACTGCCGTGTGCGGGATGCGCTTCTTGTTTCGTCCACGACTTTCCTTGGTTGTCGAACGCTCTACACTAGGTCGACCTTCTATCGAGGTGTCTGTTGCCATTCGCTTGAGTGTACCGGGACGTTTCCTAGTCTGCTTTCGAAGCTGACTATCTTGAAAAGTGGTCGTCTTGGGCGATGCGGCGTCCGAAGAAGCGTCTTCGCTCTTGACGCTGACAGCATCATCCATGATCAACGCAGGTGGACTTTGCGAGACATTGTTGTTTTGTTTCATAAAGCCAAAGTTTTGTTGAAAAGGTGCTGAAAACCCTATCGGCATAAAGTTTTGATCAGGACCACTTGGTTGTTGGTCATTGGTCATGTAGCCGTATACTCCAAAATTTGGGGCTGTGGAGTTCACATTTTGACCAAAGGCCACCTTGAAATCCGGACAGAACATGTTGTTCTCTTCGAAAGGGTTGCTGTCTTCAGCATAACCAGAATCCAGAGAACTTCCAGTCGGTGGAGGGAAGCCATAATACTGTGGTGGAGGTTGTGGCTCAAACAATGACTGCATATTGTGGTTCTCCTCGACGGGCTGGTAAATTTGTTGATATGGAAGGTCCATGGTGGTCTGAGGAGCTCCTGGGTAGCTGTTGCGGTGAGGTTGGTTTATAAATTGGGCCATTGGAAGTCTATAGTCAAGCTTCGCGGTGCCAGGTCCCAGCAGGAAGGAACAAAAGCTCAACAAGTACGCGTGTTGAGTTGATCCTTAGGAGTAGCAATGTCGATAATCAACGATAGTTGTCAGAGGTTGGCAATAATAAATCTCAAGGAGTTCGGGTATGCACAGTAAGCCTTGTCAAAATCGAGGGGTATGAAAGGAGGGGAGGACAAGGTAACTTGTACCCAAAGGTTTCGTTCGAGAACTTGGCGAAACACACTAGGGGCTGAGCCAGACATGGACGATGAGCTACATATTGGAGCTTAAGCTCACCTACCTTGTGTATCTTGTGCCAAGCTGTTTACCATGAGGAGCAAGTTTGAGCGAGAACGACGATCCGCGTGTAAACCGAACAGCGAAATCAGAGCAGAATGAATATTTGGATGACTGTTTCCTCTGTAATTCCCGATCTCAATCTTCAACTTATAATGCTAGCTACGCAAAGAGGTGGATGTGTCGGAGACGATCGGTTAACCTAGGGCAAGGCTTGACGAGAGTCCCTTGGAAACGCATGTTCACTGCATGCCATGCCTGGGGGCACAGAGAGCTAGGACCCAAAGCCGAGCCATCCGGAGAGAAAGAAAACAGTGCCTTGCCAGTGCTGCGGTACAGCTAAGAGGAAGCACGAGGTATCCGAGTTCACCTTCGGTCCTTCAAAATCGCGATACCATAGCATTTTGACGATTCGGAAGCTGAGCCTCATTTGGCAAGCAAGCTTTATGAACTGCTCGAGATCGCATTTGCAAATCGTATTGAGCGAAAAAGATGCTCATGGATTCTCGGAGGTTCGATGGAACTTTGGCTACCTATTCGCGAACATTCTGTCCACGGTCGCTGATTGGGGCAGCTCAAACATCGGCGATACCCTCTCAGCTTCCTCAAGATTCTCACGATTCGAGACAGACTGTTGACGAACCAAACGACTTTTCATCGATCGAACAAACGACTACACCTTCCAGGATCAGGAACGTTGGAAATGATTTAGCTCGAGCGATACGGACCACGATCTGGTAGATGTCAAGTGATAGGTGGATAGACGAAAGTTCAAGGACTCTCCCGGCAATGTTCGGCGACCGGGGCAACCTGCCGAGCTCCACACAGCTCGGAGACGGCGCAGACCCCGCATCATTGTGACTGGCAGCGTCGCGTCAAAGTTCAACCAAACAGCACCGTTCGGGGACAGAACCTAGAAAGGCTGGCCCGGTTGATCGTCAATGTGCAACACCTTGTCCGACATGCTCTCGTAGACCAAACCTCTGCTCAAGCCTTGGACTCGAGTCTCCTGGAAATCGCCGCAATCTTCTTCCTACCTGAGCACGGCCAAGCTCTCGCGGCGGAGCAGCATCATGCGCTTCCCTGCACGTTTCCGGAGGGCATGTGTGATTGCCTGCCTGGTAATTCTTGTTTGGAAGTTCATCCTTGGCGGCGACTTCTCATCGGCTCCGTCAACGATTGAATCGTATGTGCCCGTATTACTGTTGAGTCGGCGGAGTGTTGAGTATGCAGCAATGCTGACGAATGTCACAGGAATGCTGCAAGTATCCTCGGCTGGCAATCCTCTGAGCCAGAAGACCGGGATCCTTACATTCAATTCAGTCGCAGGCTAGTCCGGATCCTGAAGGAGACCAAACCACCGGTATCAGCCTTGACTAAGACTGACAGTATTCCCGCCACTGGTTTCAACGACAACAAAAGCAAGTCCTTGAAGCGCCCGGATTATGTGCCAATCACCCCAGCTGAGGTCAAGGGTATGCGATTGGCACACCAAGTCATGGTCAGAGAAATGTCCAACTTGACTCTTCCCTTCAAACAGGGATCTCGTGGTATAGTTTCTACCGCAGGCGGAGCACACTTGCCAATATTTATTGTCTCCCTCCGTATGCTTAGAAGGTCAGGTAGTGTTCTGCCTGTTGAGCTCTTCTTACGCGCCGATGAGGCACGTGGTGACAATTATCTCTGTCAAGAACTTCTTCCCTCTTTGAACGCGCGCTGCGTAATTCTGGACGACTTCTTCCCATCCGGACTGGTCAAGCTTGAGAAATACCAATACAAGATCTTCTCAGTGTTATTCTCGAGCTTTGGAGAAGTTCTTCTACTGGATGCAGACAACTTCCCAGTCCACAATGTGGATCATGTCTTCAAGACAGAACCATTCACAACCACTGGTTTAGTAACTTGGCCTGACTTCTGGATATCTTCAGCCTCAGAGAAGTTTTACAAGATTCAGGGTAAGCCTGTGCCTTCGACAAACGTTCGAGCTTCCACAGAGTCAGGCCAAGTCCTTGTGAACAAGCAGACTCACTCCACAGCACTGCTAGTTTCTACATACTACAATTTTTACGGGCCTTCTCATTACTATCCTTTGCTCACTCAGGGAGGTCCTGGTGAGGGAGACAAAGAAACATTCTTGGCAGGAGCAGTCGCAGTAGATGCTTCGTTTTATCAAGTATCTGAGCCAGTAAAGATTCTTGGATACGACGACAATGGAGAATTACGCGGAGTTGCAATGCTTCAGTCAAATCCTGTCGACGACTACATTGCACTAGTCAAGCCTCTGCCCTTCACCATCCACGCAAACTTCCCTAAGATGGACCCAAACACACTGTTTAATCAGGATGGCCCTGCTATCAACCATCGTACAGGTGAACATCGCCGATTATGGGGAGAAAAACACAAGCTCATTCAGACGTTCGGCATGGATGTCGAGCGAGAACTCTGGGCTGAGATCAGACATGTCGCATGTACTCTAGGGGGTGTGTTCGTCCATTGGAAGGCAGACGCTCCTCGAGACTGGAAAAAAGGGACGTGCGAACTGGTCGAAGAGCACATCATCAAAGTCTTCGGTGTAGATGATGACAGCATCTACGATCCTTCTGCGACATAGTATCAATCAAGGAGGTAGCCAGGCCTCAACCTCCTCTCTCGTGTGCCTGCCCCAACGTAAAAGCATCTGCCATCTACTTAAGCAATGTCGCTGTACGCCCGTTCATCGATTGCAGATAACGAACGTCGACACATGGTCGTTTCATGCGCCGCATTGTACATATATCAGAGAACCGTCTAGCTCGATCCGGAGCGTCCAGATGTACGCCACATTCTCTACATCTTTGAGTACCTGGGTACCGAGTTTGTTTCTGGACTTGGGAGGTCCTAACGGTAGGGCATGTTGCAGAAGCGGCATGCCTGGCTGAACTTGGCTGAGTGAGCAATACACATGTGCATCAATCAGCTGAATACGCGATCTTTGTACCCCACTGCACAGCATCTCACAGATCATGATCTCTAGACCTCAATGTCTCGGAGGAAGAGGATTGTCGTTGTCCATGCACCCCAGAAAACGGGTCGGGCCACTGCCGAGAGATAAGATGGAGTTAGAATCAGATATGCCCAATCAAGCCTCAGGGAATCATTATGACCGCATCAACATCCACAACTCATGCACACGTCGGTGATCCTTTGAGCTCCCCCAGGGGCCCACCTTACCTGGTGATGGACTGACATCACTACTTGGAGCTCTGATGAGGGGTATTGTTTATAAGGGACCGCCCTTGTTCTGTTTTTCCTTCAATACATCAAATAAACATTTCTATCAATGAGCGAAATCCCAAACATCACAATGGAGACTATCAGAAACACAATTTCAGAGAACTTGGGCGGCCCTGCTCACGCCCTTGCTTCTCCAGAGAACAGCTTCAGCTTGGACGAGGTCCCAGATCTCAGTGGCAAGGTAAATATTCCAGAGCATCAAAGTTTTGGGCATATGTTGACAAGAGTAACAGGTTGCTGTAGTCACTGGTGGCAGCGAAGGTATTGGTTTCGGTATCACACATACTCTCCTTTCTCGCAACATCGCCAAGCTCTTCGTTCTTTCCCTGAGGCAAGAAGTCGTCGACGAAGCACTGGACGCAATCGCAGAAGAGTTCGGACCCGAAGCCCGCAAGAAGTTCATCTGGAAGCAATGTGATCTTTCCGACTGGGTGCAGACCGGCAAGGTTGCCGCAGAGATCGCCTCGCAGACCGACAGAATCGACATTCTCATGAACAACGCCGCCAGGGGTATCATGACTAGACAGCTCTCGGAACACAACGGCATCGATCTTCACATGGCTAGCAACCACTTCGGTCACGTCGTGCTTACCAGCCATCTGCTGCCAACCATTAAGGAATGGGCCGACAAGGGCAACACTGTTCGTATTGTCAACACTTCTTCCAACTTGCACGCACAGACACCCAATGAGACCGAGTTTGCATCAGTCGAGGAGTTGAACAAGGACTACGGCCCGCAACCGCAGTACGGACGCAGCAAGTTGGCCAACCTCCTCTACGCCAAGTGGCTCAACGAGCACCTCAAGACCTCTCACCCCAACATCATTGTCAACGCCATTCACCCTGGTATCGTCGACACGGCACAAACAAACGTCCACATCCACGAAGCATTCCCTCTTCTCGGTTACGGCATGTCAATCGGACTCAAGCCTTTCCGCAAGAGCCAGTTCGAGGGTTGTGTTTCTGCCATGTACGCCGCGACTGTCGCTAAGACCGGTGGCAACTACATCTGCCCTCAGAAGGTGTACGAGACACCTAGCGAGAAGGGACAGGACATGGCCATGGCAGACCGCCTGATGAAGCTCACCGCCGAGATTGTCGAGCAGAAGACTAGAACAGAGAGCTCAGCCAAGGGATGCCCTTTCAAGGAGGACTAGACTAGTCATCTCATGATTTCATCACGATATGTAATGTCAAAATATGAAGACTCAGAATTCATCTTGATAAAATTTGTTCGTCGCGTTTACCAAGCGTCAGTGTGACCTCCAAGGTGATTCATGCATACAACCAAGTATATCGACAAGAACGTGACCATCAGATACTGGTACAATAAAATCGTTGACATCGTGATATATGGATCCCAAGAGCTAGCTCTTCTTCCCCGTCAGGGTAGGTACTTTGACCTTACTGCTCACTTTCTGCATCTGCGCAACGGCATCACCAAGTAACACCCTGACAGCACCTTCAAGCCTCCTATCTTTCTTCCGACGCAAGTAGAGAAGCACAAGCCAGAGTATGAACATGTCCACGGCAACCAGCTTGACCAGAAACCAAGACGCTCGTAAGATCCAGGCTAGGAAAGAGTGCTTCCTCCGTTGCGCAATATAGCTGCGCGACTCGAGTTGTTCTCGTAAAGCGGCGACCTCGGTCGTCATCTTGACCAGGGCAGATTCTATACGTTTTCGCCATCGCGTGTCGCGTGGACTCGATATGGATGTCCGTGGTCGCCGCGAGGGAGAAGCTTGTTGATCATCGTCGTCTTCTTCCTCGTCCAAAGCAGGATCCTCAGTATCATCGTATTGGCTTATCGGCGCATCCACAAACTCTTCCTCGTGCTCTTCGTTCAACTCATCCTCGTCTGCTTGACTGACCGGACTCAATATCCGCAGCGGACGAGACGCGACATCATCGTCGGCGAAGGCGGCAGCAGAACTCGAGACCATACCCGGATATCCCTCCCTCTGCTCATGCAAGACGCGCAACGGACTACTCGCATCCGAACTCCCACTCGGATTCGAATTATTCCTCACCTGATCCCAGACAAACTCCAACTCAGCGACCAATTCCCTAGCCTCGGGTGTCGAGCTCGCGTATTCGTGCATGGTGTGTATCAACGTCTCGATGTATTGGCGTTTGGCTTGTGTGCGTGAGAGACCCGAATTGCTGGCCCAGGCGTCCCATTTATCTTGCTCTTTCTTGTCGTCGATGGTGGGGCGTTCTTGGACGTAGGCGACATCGCCTTCCATTGCTTGTTTGTAGAGGCCGTAGAGGCGGAGGCGTTCGCTCACGGGCGGCTTCTGCGAGCCTGTGCGGATCTTGTTGACTGTGTTGAGCGCATGTCCGAAGACTCGGTCTGTGGTGTGTCATGTCAGTACGGTGGGAATGTCGCAAAGGGGTTAAGTATGTGATGCTAACCAACCGAGTCGGCCATGTTGTGGATGTGGTGTTGACGACGGCCGGGGTGTTCCTCTCAATGCGCAATATAGCAGGAAGCTATGTATAAGGATATGATGATGGGGATCTATAGCTTCTCAAGTGCGGAGATGTGCTGGACATGGATGGCATGATCAATGTACCCGAAGTCGTTTGTCTTGTCAATCGCCGCCCTCGGCCAACAACCTTGATAGCCTGATATGCCGAGGTCGCCCCTGTCACCCTGTTGCAAGCACGTGCGTCGGTCTCTCTTTCACTGATTACTTCCTTTATTGGTTCAAACTCCCGAGAAGCCTTTGATATATAGAATCGTAATGCCACATCGAACTTTCAATACGTGCGGGATAGTTGTCGTGGTTGAAGACTTGGAACTTGCTCTTTTGGTTGACTCAATCACAATTCGTGCCACAGTTTGTGTGAGTCTTTAGAGCAGACAGAACACTCAAATACAACAAGGATGATTTGTTGTATTTCGCTACAAGTCCAGCAAGTACACGCGAGAACCCATAGTTTCATAACGAGACCCGTGCTGCTTTATCAATACTGACTTCTTCCGTCAAGCACGAACGAATTGCACATTTTTTAGCAAAAGACCATCAATGGCAAAATATTCTGACGCCCGTTTCTCCGTCCATCATCTTGAACGATGTTGTAGGCCGCAGTAGACATCTCTAGACTTGAGGGATGATTATGTTCACCTCTTTTGGATCCATGTATTGACTATTGACAATGCGATACCTTTCCAGGCTTGGTGCGAGTCCAAGCAAGATGCTCAGATGCTCATCTGCCATCGAGTCCTCCCATCTGTAGCTACACGAGATCAGTACTGCAGATATAGACACAAATTGTCTGCTTACGTCCACCTGTGTCCCGAGATGTATGCATACCCGAGGACAAGAGTTCTCAGGCTGGAGAACACAGTTCCTGTTATGCCTCTCCAAGAGTCAAGGTTGTGATGACCCTTGATAACGAATGTATCGAGCATTGGTAGAATCTGACCAAGGTGTTCGAGAGCCGTTCTTGAGACGTCACCAAAATCGCAGCCTATCTCAAGACGTCGCAGGGTCGGAAAAGCAGGAATCAAGCCAAGGAGATGTTCGGTTTCGTCAACAGTAAAAGGACGCGCTCGAATATGGAGGTCTTGTAGAGAAGGACAACACACGCTGATCAAGTCCAACGTGTCTGAAGTGTAGAAGTAACCGGGTTGTATTTCGAGTCTGCGCAAAGTCGACGGCAAAAAATGCCGAATCTTGATGGGCTCATAGCTCTGACCGTCGAATGAGCCACTCCCGAGAATGAGTTGTGTCAGGTTTGGGAATCTCACAAACATGAGAGCCACGCCCTGATGCTCTCCAGTGACTTTGAACCTGTGTATCTTGTCGGCATACCACTGACGCCTGGTTACGGACGTGATAGAGAAGAGAGCCTTTGCAGAGCAGTGTTGCCATAGCAGGCTGATGGTATGCTGGTGCCACGTTCGGTCGACACGTATGAACGAGTTTAGTGACTTTCGATCATCGGCAAGGTAACCGAACACTTCATCTTGCATTTCTGTCGGCAGATCCGCAAAGGCAGCCATGGTTGAAAGTGCTTGCTCGCGTGCTTTGGAAAGTAGTCCTTGTGCCAGGGTTTCTGACGGAGAGGAAACGTCGATTGTGCTTTCAATAGTCGAATTGCCTTCCTCGAGTGTCTGCGCTTGTCTTTCTACTAGGCACGAACGGGTCCGGCTGGCACGCCCAAAACGTGCTTCTGTTGTTCCGATCAGCCTCGTCAGGATGGATCCAAGCAGTGTCCGACTGATACCTTTTGAGCTTTGCAAATACGATCTCTTTTGTAAGATGAGGATTGTTCAGCGCTTTTGATTAGTGACCGATGTCTTGATCAACATTGGTGAAATGTCGATCTTTTTCAGTCGGACGCCGACAAGCACGTTGAGTGAGTGTCCTTGGTTTACGGGGTCGACGATGTTTTGAGAAAAAACCACAGGCTTTCCTTTGCGGCAAGCGCGTGACATGCACCTTCTTTCGCTGCATTTCAGTCTTGTCTACATTTGCATAGTTGGACGTTGCTTCCGAAAGGCAGGAACGCGCTGGTCGGCAGAGGTTGTCTTTCCCCACGCGAGCCAATCTCGCTTTCGCTCTGCGGAGGATTGTAAGTCCGAAGCAATCTGCCCAGCTTATCCAGAAATCGATCAGGCGACTTTGTGTCACACCATCAAAAAGGACCACTTTCCTCCAGATAAATCTTCCACGTATCTCTCCCATGCACGCCCTCATGAGTTCGACCATCTCCTACTTTCATGGACTGTAGAAGCATACGTCAATCTCCAACAAGGACGGACATGAATTGTCCGGGACATCGGCCAGATCCCGTTGGTGAGCGGAAAAGCGTCGGTTCTCATTGGTCGGGCAACAAAATCACCGGCAAGTCCAAGGCTTTGCCGGTTCATCGGCCTGCTATCTCAGATTCTGCTCCAATTCTTCTCGGCATGACCGCCCTTCGGCTCTCCATGATGTCTTTTGACTCATCATCCTGTATCTACTGCCTTTCCTGCATACATCTCTTTGTTACCACTCTTATAAAGCGTTCTGCTTCCATATCACAGCATTGAAGATTCTGTTGTCCACTATCCGATGTTCTCTCCCCGCACAGCACCTCACAGATAAAGGACTCGATCATGCCGGACAACAAGCACACAACCACGACAGAAACACGGGCAGAAGAGCCTGTCGTTCAACCAGCAGTTGAGCCCGTACCAGAACCCTACGAAGATGCCCAAGGTGTCGATTTAGAAAAAGGCAATGAGAAGTCCACCGACCTAGATTTGGTGCATATCCAGAGCCATGCATCGGCACACGACATCCCCCATATACCCTACCACGAAACTGGTGATGAAGTATACGACAAATTCACGCATTCTAAGAAAATAATGATCGTATCTGTTTTGGCCTTCTGTTCCTTCTTGGCTCCCATGGCATCGACAACTGTACTCGCTGCCGTACCTGAAGTGGCGGCAACCTACAACACTACTGGTACTCTTATCAACGCTAGTAACGCATTATACATGTTGTTTATGGGACTGTCGCCAATGTTTTGGGGACCCATTGGTCAGGTTTACGGAAGACGATGGACTCAATTGCTCAGCGCTATTCTGTTCGCTGGATTTTCCATTGGTACTGCACTGGCTCCCAACCTGGCGTCATTCTTCATCTTCCGCATCTTGACGGCATTCCAAGGCACTTCCTTCCTCATCATCGGTAGTTCTTGTATTGGCGACATCTATCGACCAACAGAGCGTGCAACTGCATTGAGCTGGTTCTTCTCAGGAACCCTCATTGGACCTGGTAAGTCTGCAAGGCATTTGAGAGCTTTCATCTTCTGACATTTTCTAGCTATGGGCCCATTGTTAGGTGGTATCATTGTTACGTACAGATCCTGGAGAGATATCTTCTGGCTTCAGACTGGCCTGGCCATCTTTGCAACCGTGTTGTGCTGCTTCTTCCTCCCCGAGACGATCCACTACAAGAAATCTGTCGAGCTCGAAGGCCTCACAAAGGGTGAACAGGCCAAGAAACTATGGTCTTGGACCAACCCTCTGCGTGTCATCAGATTATACCGGTTCCCGAACCTGTTCTTCGTTGGCCTTGCTTCGAGCTCACTGGTCTTCAACATGTACAGCTTGCTTACTCCTATCCGATATGTCATCAACCCTCGCTTCCACCTTACTTCGCCCATTCAGTCTGGACTCTTCTATATCGCTCCTGGATGTGGATACCTGCTTGGTACATTCTTCGGAGGCCGTTGGGCAGACCGTACTGTACGCAAATGGATTGACAAGCGTAATGGCGAGCGTGTTCCTGAAGACCGTTTACGATCATGTCTCGTCTTCATGGGTGTCATCATTCCCGGATGCATGTTGATCTACGGATGGTCAATCGAGAAAGACAAGGGCGGCATTCCTCTACCAGTCATCGTCATGTTTATCCAGGGTGTGGCACAACTCTTCTGCTTCCCATCTCTCAATACATACTGCTTGGATGTGATGCAGAAGCGCTCGTCAGAGGTTGTTGCTGGCAACTACATGCTCAGATATCTCTTTGCTGCTACTGGAACTGCAGCTTGTTTGCCTGCTGTCGAAAAGATTGGAGTTGGCTGGTTCAGCACCATCAGCGCAGCATTCTTGTGTTTCTCAGCAGTTTTGACATGGACTGTTACCGTCTGGGGTCGTGGTTGGAGAGAAGACATTCTGCAGAAGAAAGAGGAGAAGAAGGCCCAGAAGCAAGAAAAGACAGGTAGGGCATGATCGCAATCTATTTATTTAGAAAAGATATGAAAGATAACGAGACTATGATAGATGGACTAGATAATATAGCAACATAACACAGATATAGACCACATCTCGGTCAAGAGCTTCATAGTCAACTGTGTACTGGCAAAAGAGCTTCACCCACTGTCTCTGAGACCTCTTACAAGCGAATCTCCATTGTTCTGCAACGCAACCAAACTAAAGGTTCACGAGCAGCACCAGACAAAACAAAAGAACATGCGTGATGCCCCCTAACGGAGTCGAACCGGTGACCTCGGCATTACTAGTGCCGCGCTCTACCAACTGAGCTAAAGGGGCTTGTTGATGTTACGAGCACGATTTGTACCGTTTACGAATTTGAGACTCGAGGAAACAGTTCGTGCGTTCGCAAAGTTGGACTCGGCAGCGCCCAGGCCTCGGCGATCGATGAAGGCGGGGCAACTTGGCGGTGTAGTCGAGGCGGCGGGGTGAGAGGCGAATAGATTGCGCTGTGTGCATCAAGGTGCTACAGGAAAGCACAGCCTTGTAAAAAGATGTTGAAAGAAAGCAGGAGATGACAAAGAAGTACAGAAGTTTGAAGGCGAGCATGGGAAAGTCGAAGTGAGAGAAAGAACGAGGCAACAATCACATGGCAACCCAAGCCACATTTAAGACGTCATGAAGGTTCAGTGGCTGAGTGAAGACCGTCCACCTTCCTGTCTTAAGGTATCGACCACGTTTTCCTAGCTCTCTCATCTTCACTACTCCCTTCGATTTTGCACTCTGCACTACATCAAGACCTGCTTCATCAGATCTACCAAGCTCCAGATCCGGATTTATCGAACATCTGACAAACATGGCCGACTACGCTCCCCCTCCGGTATGCGCCAATTGTGGTCACTAGGCTGCAACACCATTGCTGACAATATCTTAGGGACCTCCTCCACCTCACGTTCCTGAAGGATGGAAGGCTCAGTGGAACGACCAATACAAGGAATGGTTCTTCGTGAACCTGTACACCAAGCAATCGCAATGGGAGAAGCCCACCGAGCCTGCCTACCCTTCCTCTGGCGGTGCTCCTCCCGGCGCACCTCCCGGCTACGATTCAAACCGCACCCAGTACACCGGTCCTGAGAAGGGCAACTACGCTTCGAATAACCCCTACGGCTCATCCGGCATCAATTCGGGCGCTGGATCCGCGCACAACATCAACGACGACGAGGCCCTCGCTCGCAAGCTTCAAGCCGAGGAGGAAGCTCGCGCCCATCAATCCGGTCAGACCGGAGCACGCACTGGCGCATCAGACAACTACTACAGCTCTTCAACTCCCCAGCCTCAGTCTCAGCCCCAGTACTCGAACGAGCTACCGCCCCGCGAACAAGACCGTGGTAAGAGCAAGGGAGGTTTCTTGGGTAAACTCCTTGGAAAAGCCTCCAGCTCGAGCTCGCGCCCCAATCAGGGCTATGGACAGCAAGGCTACCCTCAAGGCGGCATGGGTATGGGCGGTGGTGGCTACGGCATGCCGCAACAGCACTACGGAGGATACCCTCAGCAAGGCTACGGTGGCTACCCACCTCAGCAGCAATACTATGGACAACCGCAGCGTAAGACCGGCGGTGGTCTTGGAGGTGGTGCTGGTATGGCCTTGGGTGCCGGTGCCGGTCTGCTCGGTGGTGCTATGCTGATGAACGGTATCGACAATGCCGAGGATCATGCCTACGAGCAGGGCTATGATCAAGGTGTAAGTTTGTCCTTCCCAATTTCTCGATACTTCAAACTGACGTATTATCTTAGTATGACAACGGCAATGATGGCGGCGGCGGTGACGACTTTGGTGGTGGTGACGATATGGGCGGCGGTGACTTCTAGTCCCGCTCGTTGCTCACTAATCGCTCCTAGTTTGATCGGACTGCACCAAAAACGATTGACACGAACAACTTTCACGATTCGATCACTGAACTGGCGGGTTTTGTGTTACATGGTTTCCCTAATAATGCCCTTCTTGCCTCTACTTTTACATAGTAAATACTGAATGCTTCATGACCACTTCTGACATTACCTCCCTGCGTCAGCGTGAAACAATATCTGCAGCTTCCTTAACTCCAGCATCCTCACCCTTGCTCGCTCTTCCCAAAGTCATGGCAACAATGACTGCAGCTCCGATGCCAGAACCATCTTCTGCACTCGTCAAGACGATCGGATCTTCTGTCCTACCGTCTTGCCAGTCCAATATCTCACCCAGCGCGTCCGCCCACCTCCTCTTGAATTTGGGATGCTTGTTTGCTACTGAACCATCTGCTGCGACATGACCATGTGTGATCTTTTTCTTGCTGCAAATGGCAGCGATACCACAAGCGCAAAGACGAGCACCACGAATGGCGATGAGCTCAGTCACGCGACGGACGACCTGTCGTTCTTGATCGTTGAGTAAAATGCCTGTGTGTACCTCAAAAGACGCGGCTGTGTCTTGTAGACGAGGAGACTGATCATCTTCAACCGCCGAGAGAAACCCAGTGTCCAGAATATATGATTTATCCAACCTTGAGATATCTTGACCTTTGAAGATGAGATTGCGGTTGGCGAGATCTACCAGTACGAGGCGGAATATCTCGCCTAGGTATAGGCCAGCGCTTGTCTTTTCGAAAGCTTGTTCGCCGGGTCGTGGTGATTCTGCGTCGACGATTTTGTCGTATTTTGTCATTGGGAGGACGCGGTGGCTGTTGTCGAAGGCGCCGTATTCGCAGTTGATCGCTACGGGGCTGCCTTGTGGTAGTCTTCCTTTGATCTTTGGGATGCAGTCGCTGTCTTCCATGTATGCGGCATTGCAGCCTGTTCCGAAAATGGCACCGACGATGGTTTCGGGGTCGTGGTAGGCGGATGCTATCATCGCTCCTGTTGTGTCGTTGATGAGTGCTACTAGTTTGACGGGGAGATTCCTCTTCTCCATTGCTTTGCGGAGTTGGATTGTCACGTCTTCACCTTCGACGCCTTTGACATCCCATCCTTTGGTCCAAGTCTGCAGTACGCCATGATCGATAAAATCTTGCATGGCTGGGTATGAGAAGGTGAAGCCCAGCGGTAGGGGTTGTGTGCTTGTTTCATCGAGTCTCTTGTCTCGGATGAAGGTTGCCATGCGATCGGCTACTTCGTCCCATAGTTGGTCGGCAGTACCGGTCTTGACTTCTTTCGAGAGTTGATATTTCTCCTGGACGATACTTGGTTGACCGCGGGCTCCTGGAAGTGTAATCCAACATACGCGAAGGTTCGTTCCACCCAGATCGACTGTGAGGAAACTGCCCTTCTCGTCGCCGTGTGGCTGGCCTAGGACCCAGGTGATATTCATAGGCTGGAAGAAGTAGTCAGCGATTGCATTTTGCAATGCAAATAAGAGGTAGAAGAACGTACGATGTTCTTGTTGTTCTCCTTGAGGCCTTCGTCCAGCTCTACTTCGAATTGCTTGACAATCTCTTTCAACTTCTGTTGGTCTATCCAAAACATCTGTTCTAGCTTCCTCATTTCGTCCGCCAGCTCTGCGTCCAACTGAGGTAGCTTTTCTGTCCGTCAGTGGTGTCAGCGATTTCGTTGGTTAATGTGGTCTTGGACAGAGGGAACGTACCCATTTCGGAAGCCTGGACTGGCGAGTCCCTTCTCACGAGGTCGATCGAATCCATGGCAATGTCGTGTAAGTAGAGTGATCGTCTCGTATATACAATAGCAGTCGACGATTTCACAAGTTATGAGATGTGTGTATGAGGCTTCGATGCGCTGAAGATGGTGAACAAGAGTATGGATGAAGGATGTGATGACAGGGCGAAAGCTGGATATATACGTAGATGCTGCAACGAACCCCAACAGTTGACCCGTTGGCTCATAGGTCATATCAGCCTCACCTCATATTCATGGCCAGCTCATTGAGCAGCTCGATCGGAGTCCATTCCGCAGAGCTGTCATGGCTCATCATGAGCCGGCGGTACTGTGGTCTCATCGGCCCTATGATACATGTACAAACCGGTTATTGCGGACGAATCTCGTTTAACAATCTTGTAGCCTTCGTTTAGGTATGTGTTGTAAACATGACGTGCTGATAACGTGCAAATGATTTTGGTGGATGCCTATTCGGACCAAGATGGGTATCAAGTGGTGCACCGAACTATAGCTCACTGATAAGCATATCGTGACCTGCGAACCTCACGGAAGTGACTGGAAATAGGGTTGGAATGGAAAGTGGTTCTTGCTTCGGATTTTCAGGTTCCGGTTGCATGCTGGTATCGCAAGTAATTGTATAGGAACTCAGCAGATTGCTCTGACGAGCGGGATTACCGAAAAGCCATTCAATCTCTTCGAACAAAGTCTCCCCAGAGTGATTCAGTGCCAACAGTGAATAGTTGGCCAGAAGCGAGGATATGGACAGGATAGAAGGAAGGAAGGAAGAGATCGCTGTCGGACGTGCTTCGGTGAGATGATCATCCGATCTCGAATTCGTAGCTTGATGATGGATCATGATGGCGATGTTGGGCGGGGAAATGCTTGAATAGGAAGGTGGTGATCAGGATTGTAAGCAGCCAACTTCAGCGTCTACCAAACCAAACTCGTCTTGTATTTATCTCAAACAAAAAACAACGAACATGTCTAACGCCGCGACAAAGCCGGTCATCGTCATTGTGCCTGGAGCCTGGCACGTACCTGCACATTACGCCTACCTCGCACTGAAACTCAACTCTATCGGCTATACTGTTGATTGCTTGGAGCTGTCTTCTACCAACGATGAGAAAGACTTGCCGGAAAACACATGGATAGAAGATATTAACATCATTCGTAATGCTATCACATCGCACACCGAGGCTGGCAGAGATGTGGCAGTCGTGATGCACTCGTTTGGTGGCATGACAGGCTCGGAAGCAGCATGTGGATTGGGCAAGAAGGAGAGTGAGACATCTGGTGCAGTTGTCAAGCTCATCTACATGACCGCGTTCATGATTCAAGAGGGTCAGACACGTGCAAGTCTCGGAGTTGGTGATGACTGGCCCGAAATCGCTGAACTCGATGATCCAAAGGTACGTGGAATTCCGTCCAGATTGTGATCAATCTTGGCTCCTTGTCAATCCCAGAATTCCCCATGAATCGAGATGCTAAAAATGCTCCAGAATCCCAAAGCTCTTATCCCATTGGATCCAAAGCATTTCTTCTACCACGACGTGCCAGAACAAAAGACCCAACGTGCACTGGACAATCTTGGTGGATGCCCTTTGTCCCACGTGATGAACACTCCGACAAAGGTCGCCTGGCGCGAGATCCCGACTGCTTATCTTATCTGCGAAGACGACAGGGCCTTGACTTTCAATGGTCAGAAGCAGTTGATCGATGCTGTCAAGGCTCAGGGCGTGGAGGTGGAAGTCGCGAGTTTGAAGGCTAGTCATAGTCCCTTCCTGAGCATGCCTGGCGAAACAGCCAAGGCTATCCATGGATTTTTGGAGAAAGCTTGATGGACTGTGGCTTCCTGATTTGAGGGAAGGCATAATTTCGAGGTCGACCTGAGGAAGTAGCGGGTTCCTCCGCTGTACGTAGGGCGCCTTCCATCGCAAGGAACCAATTCATCCTCGACTCTTTCAATTCCTTCGTTGTCAAGCTCATCTCATCAACCACAATTTTGACCCAGTCATTCAATCCACCGTCCTCTCATCTTCTGCAGGCGATCGTGAAGCACAATCAACTCACCTCGCCCTACTGCAACCATTCAGTGCAAACACACCGTGAGCTTCTACCCACACTCATTGCTAGCTAGTCTCATGCTGATTATCTCACAGTCGGTCCCGCTAGAGCTGCTCGTATCAACTCGAGTGTCTGCAAGAAGCCACAAATACCGTCAACTATACACTCTGAACATTCGTCATCCTCACTCAGAAAATACTTGAAACAACCATCAACCACACCTATTCGTTAAACAAGAATGGAAGGCCAAGGCTGCAGCTTCCTCCACCTCCCTCTCGAGCTTCGTTATATGGTCTACGGCCACCTCTTCGATGACATGCTAGAGAAAATTCTTTGGCATCCGATTCTCTCTGTCTCGGACCAGATTAGCGATGAAGTTATGCCCCTCCTGCTCAAAAGTATAGTTTGCTATTTCCATCTGTGGTCATGGAACACAGATCACTGGCGTCTTTTCGTGCAACCTCGAACTAGGATTTGGGAAATACCCGTCACGATTGAATATTCGGAAGACCTTTGGGGACCACCCAAAGCAGTCATCAAATTGGTCGATGCAAGATACTACTTTCGTTCAGTAGTATTGCCTACACCGGATAGGCTTTGTTTCGATCCGACGCAACCCCCTTGGAAGGTTGAGAATGACTTGGAAATCTATCAAGCAAGGCGTACCGCGATCAAACTTTATGGTCCTCGTCCTGAGAAGCTGACTATCTGGGCCCAGAGGCGTCGGCGGAGAGATTGTTGAGAGGTCATAGGGACTTTGTAGAGGAGGAGCACTGATAGGTAGCTTGATCACCATTGCTCTCGGACGAGGAAACACAAATAGCTCAGAAAGAACACGCTGCATCGATTCATGGTCGAAATAAGTAAGGAGTTTATAAGAAAAGCAGACTTGAGGGACTACTCTTTGACGCCTCCACGAAATAACAAAATCAGAAAGAAACACTACCGTGGTTGCATGTTTTGAGTGCGCAAATGAGACTCTGGTGTTTCTTTCCTTCATCCCTTCATCCCATCGTCCTCCATCCCCATGATTCTCGTAAGGACGAGCGTTTTGGAGATGTTTCAAGTCATCAAAAGTGCGAGGACGAAGATTGCGCTGATGGCTCTGTTATGCCAAAGCCGTGTTGGTGAAGCAATGCCGTTCGCTTAGACGTATTGCGACAACCAGCGGATACCCTCGCCGTAGCCCTGTCTCATGACAACACTGCACATGAAGACCTCGATGGGACGGATGCCCTCGAGAGGGATCTTGCCCTTGCCAGTGGTCTGGAAGAGACCAAGCTCGTGTCGCTAAGATCATGTCAGTACTCCAGACTTTGTAGATTAGCGGTCAAATATAACATACGAGTTGGTCCTCGCTGACGGCGCTGGGGTCTGTGGGTTGTCAGTTGTACATTCTTGCGGTGAGTAGATAGCGGTGGAGCTTACGGTCAATCTTGTTTCCGAGGATCAGGAAGGGGGTCTTGGAGAGGTCCTCCATGGAAAGGACTGTAAGATGTTTCGTCAGCATGTGTCCCCCAAGTTCCACAGACGTAGATTGTGCGACGTACGAGCGTCGAGCTCAGCCTTGCTCTCGGTGAAACGTTCGGGGTCCTTGGCGTCGACAAGGAAAACAATGCCTGGACAGCATAATCAGCAACCGTCACAGAGTGTTGTTCGAGCTGTGATCAAGTACCGGAAACCTCGGGGAAGTACTGTATGCTTCTGCGTCAGTCGAAGGCTAGCAAAAAGTGTCCCTGGTAGCAACTCACGTCCTTCCACAAACGTCTTGCCTGCTGGTGACCTGTTTCATATCTCAGCTGTGTGTCTCCCGTAGCTCTTTCTGTCAGGTATGCGTACCGCCCAAGTCAAAGGTAGTGAAGCGGACGTTGCCGATGCTCAGCTCCTCGGAGGCTGTGTGTTGTGTCAGTCATGTTCGGATGCGGCGTGTCCGGTGGGAGTTGAAGCGTACTAGGGTGAAGAGTGGGGTTCAAGACGGCGCTGTTGATTGTGAGCTCGAATGATCGGATACGTTCGTGGATGAGGAGAGGGCATACACTCTGTCGTTCTGGGAGGGGTCAGCTATTGTCGAGCACGTGAGATGCAGAAAGACGAGTCAAAACGTACCTTGAGCATGTGAAGAAGCTATGCGCGTATTCAGATCAGCCGTCGAGTCCAGGTAGAGGGGTAGATGGTCGAGTTGAAACGCACCGTGGTCTTTCCAGCATTGTCGAGACCCAAGAACAGCAGTTTCTGTTGTCATTCGTGTCAGTGGAGTTGTTCCAGGCAGTCGAGCAGTTTCATATCGCATACGGCGTGCTTGTTCATCAAGCCAAGGTTGGCAAGGACATCCCAGACTGCAATCGACATCATCAGCGCTTGTCTCCCTTTCGTGGCCGGGACCTGTCGCGACAGCTAGTCACTTACACCAGTCGACGAGCCACATGTTGTTGGTTGCTTGCGATTAGGTGGTTGTTGTATATATGGGGACGTTGCAATAGTCCAGGAGTCGGGGTGGATGAAATGACAACTATTATCGCCGATTAACCACGTTGAAGGCTCGCCGCCGTCAGGGTTGCGATCCATGAGCCACCCGTTTGTGGCTGATGCTTGCTGTGGCGCCGCCTGCCGCTCTGGCCAACCAAAACACTTTACCAAATAAACATGGACAGTGTCCTCGTGCTACATTCAAACATCTCTCACGAACTAGATATGCACGATAATTCTGAGCCTGTTATCGTCAATCTATATATGCGCCGATGGAACTGTGCCTTTCTACATAGCCAATCCATCTCTGAACACAATCACGCGAGAGCTTGATAGTGACACTTTCGCATATAAGAAGACGGCCAATAGTATATGTTAAAGGGTCAATAGCGACTGTGATTTCTTCTATCTGCAATCCTGGCTAGACGTAACACGAAAACAAAGGACCACTTCAATCCGAAGTCCCTCATCTGGAAAAATCGACGAACGCCCAGTTCTGATGCCCGTTCCAATGCAAGCAAAAGTGGTATCTCGGCCTCCAAATAATCGCTGGTCTAGTAACTCCTCAATCCAAGAAGAAGAAATGAAAAAGCAAGTAATAAAAAGGGGGTATGTATATACAGAGAAAGGGATTCATTATGTACTGATGGTTGTAAGCGTCGGCCAGCCGGTGGTTTTCTGTGACTTGATCCGCGCAAATCAGGTGGTATGTGAATATGACTACAAGCTTCCAGTGGGCAAAGGTGCACAGCTGAAATTGTGCTCGTGTCGGTAGGAAATCTTCAACTCGTCGATCAACTGGGTTACCTGCGACGACCAGCAGACCCGTAGTACGAGTCTGTAATGTGCCAACAGTATGGACGGCGTTGCAAGCCCGTGATCAAGACGAGGTTGTCTAGTAGGAGAGGACGTGCTGTTTCTTGCCTTTGTATGCGGCCAGCTCAAGTCCAACTTCTCTCATTCTTTCGGCGCCCTTGCCGGGCTTTGGTTTACGTTCGCGGTCTTTGCCGCCCTTCTGACAGTGCTTCTGATAAAGCTTCTCCTTGCGTCGCTGACGTTTCTTCTCAAGGCCCTTAACAATATCGATCGCTCCACGAGCTGTTCTCATACCAGACAACGGGTCGTCGTGCTCATCAGGCGAAGTGGCCATGGCGTTCTTACCGATCTTGACCTGACTTTCGACACGAGGAAGCGATGCGGTGTGAGTGGGTTGAGGTCGTCTAGCAAGAGTGGCTCTGGGCGTGAAGCTGATTGCAGAGACGCCCTCAACAGAACTGCGCAGAGAAGGGGGTGGGGACGTAGGACGGCGAGGTGGAGGAGGTGGAGATCTCAAGCGTCTTGGAGACTGACCAAACAGCTTACGAGGAGGTGGTGATTTATGGGCAGTGCGCTTGATCGGAGCGGGCGATCGAAGACGCTTGGCCGACGGTGGAGGAGAGCGGTGGACACGATGTTTGGGAGGAGGAGGCGAGCGAAGACGCTGTTGTGGAGGTGAGATCGACTTCTTCTTGGGAGCAATCTTGGAATGGTGACGGCCGCGATGTCCCATGTCTTCGTTCATCTCAATCTTGCCGTGCATGAAGAGAGGCTGATCACTCTCCTCAACGTCTTCATCCTCATCATCATCGTCTTCCTCGTCCATATCCGGATCGGACGTGGGGAAGGTAGGATCGATGTCTTGGGGCTTAGCCTTGTGCTTGGCAGCCTTTCTCCTCTCAAGGCTCATGATATATGCCTGCTCCAAAGGACGATCCTCGTCGAGTGTGCCGCAGACGAAGTCGGTGCTGTCCGGAAGGTCGGGGGTTTGAGCACGGTTGATCTTGACTGCGCGACTCTTGCGCTTGACCATGCCATAGGGAGCCGAAGCTGTCTTGTTCTCTCCGTGTGCCGATCCTAAGGACGAGTCCGAGTTGGTACGTCTGCGAGTGGGACGGATGTGTTCTACGTGTTCCATAGAAGTGGCGGCAGTGGAGCGGCCTCTAGGAGCCCACCATTCATTGTCGCTGCCGTCTTCGTCACTATCCGAGACCGCAAAGCCATCCTCGTCATCAGTCTGGAAACCAGCATCGGAGACTGCATCATCTGAAACAGCTTCTTCAATGTCGAGGTCTTCGACATCTTCGTCATCCTCATCTTCGTCTTCGTCTTCTTCAAGCTCTTCGTCATCAAGCTCTTCATCTTCTTCAATAGCCTCTTCCTCGACTTCCTCACCGATCTGTCTAATAATGTTCTCCTTGTACAGAGTGTCGTTGACAGTCAATCGCTGACGGTAGCAACCGGATTCTTCTAGCCATTGTTCGTTTTCTTCCTCGGAAGGTCCGAATTCGTGGAATCGTCTTTCCTCACCGGGAACATCGTCATTATCCATGCTGTATTTGCGTCGTCGGACAGGCAGCGATGGAGTTTTGCGAAGGCTTTTCGGAGAGTCATTTTTGACAGTCGAATCCGAGCCGCGATGGTTTCTGGGAAAGTGTTTTGGTGATGTCTGGGTTCTTGAGGATTTTGGTCCAGGGCTGACGATTCTCATTTTTGGAGCTTGAGCGGGAGCGAGAGAAATGGCCTTGGTCTTTTCCTTGATAGGTGTTGTTTGAACAGCAGGCTTGGAAGGACAAGCAAAGGTGATGCATGTCTTGCGCTTGGGAGGCTCCGCGGGGGCTGAGATTGGCGCAGGCTTTTTGTCCTGTTCGCTTTCGGAAGTGGCATGGTTTGAGATGGGCTTCTTGCCGCCGCAAGCAAATGTAATACATCTGGGACGACCGAGCTCGGCCTCTACAGACTTCTCGGGCTTGTTCTGTCTGTCTCCAACAATGACGGGTTCCTTGTGGGGCGACTTCTCCAGCGTCGGGATGGATTCTCTGATCAAGGTTGGGGGTAAGGGAGGGCTTGGTGTGCTTTCACGGGTTCCAGGGCTGGTCAGATCATTATCACTGGTAAGCTCGGCGGTAGAGGCTACGCTATGGTTGCTCCAGGCCGACATGCCACGGACGATGGCTCTGGCACGTTGATGTTCGTCCTCATGGGGGTATTCTGGTTCCGGGGAGTGTAGTTGGCGAGTAAGAAGAGATTCCCGGCGGGTGAAGGCCGGGGGTAGTGATTTGATAAAGGCAGCGTCCAAACGGGGAGAGTCAACAAGGGCGCGCTCTTTCCTTTCCGGTGGTTCGTCTCCTTCGGCGAGGAGTTCTGAATCGATGTGTCCCATAGCCGATGTGCTTCTCTGGAGGGGAGCCATGTGGGCCATGTCCAGAGCGAGAGGTCTGGTTGATGTAGGCATGTGGAAGTATATGCAGTGGTGGTCGTGGGGAGCCTCGAATTAGTGGCGCAATCGACGGCGTAGATGGCTGTTTGTGCGTGGACTCGATGTATGTATAGAGTGTGGCGCAAACCGCAGGATAGAGGGTCCCTTGGTAGGACGACGCGCAGAAGTACCCGAAGGCTGTTGTTATAAATCCAGAACGGACATGGTATCTGGATACAAGAATACAACGACGAGGCCGATGCGATAATAAGACAAGCGCCTGGCAGAATGTTAGTCTTGAGCGTCTTGGGCAATGCGCAGCAGAGCGCAGACAGGCATAGCCATACTGCTTTGCTTGCTTGGTGGTGGCCAAGGATCCAAGGATGACGCTCACTTGCAGATCGCTCGCGTTGACGGGAACAAGAGCAGGTGCAACAGGGAGCACGAAGGATCTTGAATGATACGCAGAGGGCGAGGGCCAGAGGTCAGCTGCAACTCACGTACGCACCACACGCGACCCAGAGAGGGGCGAGAGGACGAGTTGATGAAGTGTGGAAGAGTGCAGGCGCAAATTGCTACGCAGTAGAAACTAGAAGGCCCCCAGGTCACTTTGTGTGCGGTTATTTGGGGGGTGCCGCGGCCACTACCACGGCCCACCCACAGTCCTCTGCGCCCAACCAACAATCGCGCCTAAACCGCTCGTGCTCCTTCCACCCCCTCTTCCATTCTAATTCTCGATCCACACACCGCTTTGCAATTCACCACCGGAGCCGCCGTTTTTGGTGTTTCGTCTCCATCGTTCCTGCTCTCGCTCTTCTGAAGAATGTAGCTACTTGCGGCAAGAGCGGTTGCCGTGCTGTTGAATTGTCGTCGCTGCGTGACGGGCTCGTTCCAAAACATTTGACTAAACAGCAACGCAACAAATGCCTCATCGGCCAGCCCTCGTCCCCATCGGCCGGTTGACATCATGTTCATTCCGATTCGTGAAAAAGCGGGTGTCCCGCGTTGGTGCAATTTTTTTCTTCAACTCCCGGGAATTGGCGATTTTGACAGTCTCTCGCCAAACTCAAAACTGGTGACCATTTCGTGTCATGAGCCTGTCACCGCGTTTGTCACGTTTGTGATGTGTTCCGTCGCTCAACTTGCTCTTCTGTCGATCTCAAAACATCTCTTGCGACAACACGCCGGCAAAGGCTTCGCAGGATGCAACAAGGGACCTGAGGGTCCTGCGGCATTTTTACTCTGCGCTCATGCAGGTGTAGCGACGCCATGCATCCACGTAAACGTCGCCGGAAGGCCCCTCTTACAGTTTGTTCGTAACGCGCTTCATGCTTCGAATCTCTTCACCGCTTAACCAGATCCCTTTTTGACCGTGTTACTGCACATCTCTTGCTGTAACACGCTCGAGTCGAAAGTATCACACCGCATCTGCCACCGCCTGTACAAGTATTCTCCGAGTCTTGTGCACATCCTCAGCCTCGGCGGCTCTCCAGTAAATGCCGCTGTCCCAACCTCAACTTGAGTACATGTATCCAGTACCTAGGAACGAGAAGCTTGGATGCTGTTACTTGCAGCAACATGCAGACTGCATAAGCGTGGGGGTGGTATATCTTCACGGATAAAGGGTTCAGTATTCATTTGCTAGAAATTGTTCCAATGAATACGCCAACCCCGCTCTCCCTTGTCTCCTGTTTCGAGTCGGCGCCTCTCCCTTTCATCTATCTAGCCGCGACTATATCGTGGAGACTCGAACAAGCGTGACATGTGAGGAGCCGGGATGGACCATCTGACACGCTTGTCGTCCTAGCTCACAAATCACCTGCTATACACTGATACCAGTCCTGTTTCGGATTGCGACCTGGGGTCTCTAATCGCCAGGGCTCGCATGAACATGCCCGAGTTGACCCGCGACATCAACTTCCCCTCGTCTGACCGGAGAGAGAGACATGAATGTCTTGCATTGATGTTCTTGATGGCTCGCTAGAATTTACCACCTCCGTCAGCGTCGGCAGGAACGTGTCACCTCTTGCACTCTGCCGAGTTATCATGTATACGCTTAGAATGGAATAAAGGCCATCGAATAATGACCGGACTGATGGGCTATAGGATAGTGATTGGATAGGGTGAATTGTACTGTTCATCTAACGGAGCTAGTCTCCGGTGTCAATCATGCCAGCCATTGACTTGGAGACATCATTTATCCACTGGTCCGAATCTTTTGGTATCCGAATCCTATCAGGTTCTCTTAGCAAGCTAATTGCTAAGGGTTCAGACTGGGCCCGGATATCCCTTCGGCTGCTTTTCAGTACCTCAAATCATACCCAATCGGAGTACCATTCTCGATCTTGTACACCGTCTTGGCCAAGGTCTCAAACTCTTGACTGAGAGCGACATTTCCATCCCTCTCGTACATCCTACTCAGGAACGACAATGCGCCCACGACTGCCATCGAAGGGAATCCATAGGTAGCACCAAGACTCACCTTGGAACCCTCGATCTCGACTTTGTAGCCATGAACCTTGAGAACATTCATCGCACAGCGCTCAACCTGGTCTCTGTCGCCCAGCAAGAAATACTCCTGACACAACCACTGCCATATCGGCGAGACACTCACGCAAGGCAAGCCCAGCGACAAGTGCAAGGCGTAGGCCTCTTCAAGCTCCACAGCCAAACCTTCCGCCTGTCGCACAAACATCGGTCCCACTCTCTGCGAAGACAGGAATGTTCTCACCGTTCGGATCAAACTCTTGCGATCAGTCGTACACTTCGCCTCTGTCTGACAAACCAAACAACCACATCTGAACCCCAAATTCTTGAACAAAGTATCCTGAAGCAGGTCATTGTCCGCGCCTCCAGGATCGAGGTAAGCGATGGTGATTTCAGCGTCTTTGGGGATGTCCTTGGTAGCTCTGAAGATGATCAAATCGCCGATAAAACTTCTCTTAGTGTTGAATAGGCAATTGTGGTTTGCTAGCGATGCTCGAAGGAACAGAGCCAGTGATTTGGGCTCGTGGGTTGTGGTCATGGCTGATGTGCCGTAGGGGCGTGCTTCGCGGCCGACGGTATAGCTGAAGATGTTGTGTTTGAGGACATCGCTGATTTTCATCATATCGACGACGGGTTTGCCGTCTATGATGGGGATAGAGGAGGGCGTGGAGGGCAAAGGTTCTCCTGCGTACAGGTTGAACAGTCCCCTGCCCAAAGATGGGTTATCTGTCACCTTCTCGATGCAGCTACGCCAGAGTGCGGGAGATGAGTTCTTGGTGCCTGAGACGGTTTCGTGGGCGACGACGAATGCCTTCTCGCATAAGATCAAGTCGCCCATGGAGATTGCCTGGGTGGCAAAAAGTCCACGGCCATACTCGGCTGACCTGCGCACTTCTGTCTTGGACGTGAAGCTGGCTCGGTCTGCAACGAAGCCATTCTTTGTCACCTCTTCGATGATCTCTGCAAAGTCGTACACTCCTTCGTTCTGCTCCCCGAGGCGCTTCTCCGTCTTTGTTTTCTCGGCAATCACCTGTTTATCCGAAGGAGACAGCTCGAGGGCCTGGCTGAGGCTTCTTAGAGCGCTGGAGAAGTGACCTAAGCGGTAGTTGGCAAGTCCACGGCGAAAGTGTGCTTTAGCATCCTTGATCTTGGATGCTTCGTCTTGCTCGTTGGTCAGCGCCCAGAACGCGTCCGAGATTGTTGCGTCGTAGTGGCACAGGCGAAGGCTGGCCTGGGAACGATTGCGGTAGATGTCACGCTTGAGATCGACTGCATCTGCTTCTGTAGCAGCGAGGGCGCGAGTGTAGCTATAACCATATCAGTAATGTTCAGTCAACGTGAGTGCTCTTCCCCTTACCATCTATGTGCTTCCAAGTACTTTTCCTTAGCCAAAGCAGCATTGCCCTCAAGCTTCCAGGCCATGGCGATCTTAGGACTAGCTGTCTTCCACTGCTCAGGAAACTGTTCATGTTCTTCCTCTAGCACCACAAGATCAGAAGCATGGTCCACCCTAACCAACCACTTCTCATCCGGACCCAAACAATAATAAGGCTCCTTGACACCCACCACACTACCCTCCGGCAGCACGTCACTAGCCTTTAAGGCCACTTTGACATTAAAGCATGCCAGCCTATCCACACCGCCTCCTTCATCCTCTATGGCGGCTAGCAAAGGGCTTCCCACGCCTAGAGGCTGGCAGAATGTGCGGAGAAGGAGGTAGTGGCCATGGTGGTGGGTGTCCAGCTTTAAATCTGCTAGGGAGATCTTGCTTAGGTCCGAGAAGGGGTGGAGGCAGGGTGGGTAGGAGCGCCCTAGAAGGGAGAAGGGGGGTCGGACCCCTGGGAGGGGAGGGAGAGTTTTCTGCTTTATAACAGGTTAGCAATTACCATGATATTGATGTAGGGGTTGATGAAATTTGTAAGTTCCTTCATACTCCGAGCGCACGACAGGTCACTAAACTAGCGGTCAAAATGCACAATGATTTTTGTACTAGTACGAACGTCCAGAGAGAGATGACACTTCTGCTTGCTCTCACTGGACGTGTGTTCATTTCTCGAAAACATCTTGCATTTTGACCGCTGTATTAGAAAGCTTGAGAGGAGGATGGAGATAGTGAGTCCGTCTGGGTGTTACAGAGTCCGTCTCGGTATCTCCAAGATCAAACAAGCCCCTGAATGTACACATCAAAAGGCAGGATGGTTTTGATATTGATGTGAATGTCCAAAGAGAGAATGACGGCATGCTTGCTCTCAGTGGACGTTTACCCGACCACCAAAAACATCTTGCATTTTGATATATACGTGAGGACCCGTGCCAGGAAGTACGAGAGAAGGTTTTCTTTGGACCGAGTCAGAAGGGGATGATTTTTGACTTACGTTGATGAACTCCCACTGGAGAAGTTGGCGAGTGTAGATCGGTATGCGTGCCTGTCCAGCTTCCATCCTCGACAGACGCAGGCTCAATCTCTGCATGTCGAAATCTTGAGGTTGCTGATCGTCGACAAGAATCGAATTTATGGCTGATCTGGGTAGATGAGAAGGCAGAGAGATGTTTGATAGCTTGCTTGCTCTCGTGGAAGGACAAAGAGCAATGATTGTGCGCGAGACAATTCGTGAGCGAGACACGAACATACAATGAGATGTCTGAGACACGAAGAAACACGGAGAGATACGCATGAGTCGTTCGGCCGAGTGTGTCAAAGCACGAAGACTCGAGTCTCAACGACCAGCACTTACGTGACTTGAGTTCTATGGTGCACTTCACGCTTGCGCCGAGACACGAAGACGAGGGAGAAACACGGCCTTTGATATCAAACGCAAATAGAATTTCCAGAGTACTTTTCCCTTCTTTGAATCTCAGCATCGGAGATCCGATTCTCCCTTAAAGACTTTTGCCCATCCAATGTTTGCAAATGTGCTTGATACTGACCCTGAGATTTCCTTATCCCCGTCGTTCCTTTCTTGGTGTGTTATTTGTCTCGAATGCCGGCCGACTTGATCTCTAGCGAACATCGCCTGATCTCAGTATGAGGTGGGCTCAGCCACGATGCCGGTCCATAGGTGAGGGCTGTATTGAGGTCAGTATCAAGAACTTAGGAAACCAGCAAGCCAACACTTACACCTCATGATCCATATCAGCCTTCTCAATACCATTGTCCTCATCCGACACGGACTCAGCCGACTCTTCATCCTCTGCTTGCGCTCCTGCTTGAGCCTGCTCGGTATCATCTTCAAGGTCCAAGCCTAGACCTTTACCTTCGTCCTTGTACTTCTGGATGGCTCTCTTCAAGTACATCTCGAATTCCTTGTGATGGTATTCAGGGTCTTCGGCTGTCAGGGGCTTGAGCACAGCTTTGCGAGATGCGATCAAGAGGATCTCCAGAAGCTGCAAAGGAAGTTGACCAGAGTTGATACCGTAGCAGATGTCACGATGAAGGGACATGGCATAGTCCTTGTCCTCGGCGGTGAAGAGATTCTCGTGTCGTGGGTGGCGGAAGTTGAGTCTGATCAGGCCGACATTGATCAGTTGAGCCAAGGGCACAGCGACGGAGAAAGGCAGTGAGCCATTGTTGACCTGGTCTGTGAGATGGTAATAGTAGCACGGTGGGCATTGGCAGGTTTGTCTGTCAGCCCACCAGCCATTTTGAGGGGGCTTTCCGAGATCCATCCAGCCGGTGCAGGGTTTGACTTGGGCGCCTTCGATCAGGTCAGGTAGGAAGTTTCTAGGTGGATGTGGTCTTTGGTCGGTGAGGTACTGGGCGAGGTCGGCGGTGTTTTTGTGGACGACAGCCTCGATGGTGACCATGCTGTTGCTTGGTATGGGAGAAATTGGGACTTGGTGCAGTGGTTCTCCAGCGCCGACAAAAGGGTGAAGCGCCTGATTTATGCGGCATTGTGACGATGTTGAGCTTCTGATAAGAAGTTGAAGTGCGGGCAAAGTGAAGGCAAAGCTTGCTGGAATCTGTCTTGGAAGTGGTACCAGATACTCAAGATAGGACGGAGCAGGTGGCCGCAGATACTTGGTTTGACGAGACTGCCCAGAACAGGCTCCAGTACTTGTACCTAGATCGGAAGCCACTACTATCTATACCCACCTTTGTGGCGAAGTTCTACTGGAGCCAGATACGTCTTTAATCTGCATGTTGCGACACTGAAAATACTATGGCACCCGTGAGAAGACATGACAAGAACAATACAACAATGCTACGAGTATGACACACGACGCACTTGACAAGCTTGTGACTGAATGCGTGAACCGTCTGGGCAGTTATATCCACTGGATTGAGATGCTCGCTCTACTTTATGTTGTGAAGGCTAGGTTGATGAAGAGGTGGAAAGAGTGGCTGGAAAGATGGTCGAACTGGCGGGGAGAATTCGGCGCCAATTGCGGGCCGTGTTCGGACATGGTCACCGACGATGATGATGGAGGGGCATTCAACCATTCAATTATTTGGCACACCTGATTTCACACAACCCAATCATGGCACCCAAATTTTTGACTGGCGACAAGGCCGGAATCGATGAGTTCCTCAACAAGTTCGATGTATGTCTAGCTGGTCGCCCGTGTAAACCAAGGTACTGACTGAGAGCAGGTCTTCCTCTTTGACTGCGATGGTACGCCTCCGATCCAGATATAGAACGACTCTACGCTTGATACAATCAACCACAGCTGGAAACGACGACACGAAGTACCGAGACTGACGATACGAGAAGGATAGGCGTCCTCTGGTCTGGGGATCATCTCTTTGAGGGCACCAAGGAAACTATCGAGATGCTCAGAAGCAAAGGTGGGCAGTACACTGGCCATGAAAGAAAGAGCAATGTATGCTGAGTATGGTACACAGGCAAGCAACTGGTCTTTGTGACCAACAACAGCACAAAGTCTCGCGCAGACTACAAGAAGAAGTTCGACAGCATGGGCATCCCGTGCAAAGTGGTACGAAAGAGATATAAAGGAGCCGGAAGAACTGGACTGATGGTATACAACAGGAAGAGGTCTTTGGCTCTGCCTACAGTGCCGCCATCTACATTGCTCGCATCCTCAAGCTGGAAGCACCCAAGAACAAGGTCTTCGTCCTCGGAGAGTCTGGCATTGAAGCAGAGCTAGCGTCTGAGAATGTGCCATACTGCGGAGGTACCGACCCCAATCTTCGCCGCGACATGAAGCCAGAGGACTTCACAAACATTGCCAACGGCAGTGCCCTCGACCCAGATGTTGGTGTTGTGCTTGCAGGTCTTGACTTCAATGTCAACTACCTGAAGTTGAGCTTGGCATACCACTATCTCCGCAGAGGTGCAGTATTCCTTGCCACCAACACCGACTCGACTCTGCCCAACTCGCATACGCTCTTCCCTGGTGCTGGATCAGTGGGTGCACCTCTGGTCAAGGCTTGGGGCAAGGAGCCTCTGGCATTGGGAAAGCCCAGCCAGGCTATGATGGATGCAGTCGAGGGCAAGTTCCAGTTCGACCGCAGCCGCGTCTGCATGATTGGAGACCGCCTCAACACAGACATTCAATTTGGTATTGAGGGCAAGCTTGGAGGCACATTGGCCGTCTTGACTGGTGTTAGCAAGAAGGAGGAGTTCTTGGCTGAAGATGCTCCTGTGATTCCATCGGCATATGTCAACAAGCTCGGCGACTTGCTTGGATAGAGTGTGGATGATATACAATAGATGATAATATGTATAGAGAGATGAAGAAATTGTGCACATTGATGCAATGCACAAAGGCGGATGGTTGATTGAATTCTTGGCAAAACGCGTCGCGACAGATGAACGCCGCGTCGTTCAGGAAGTCGCCGTCTTGCGGTAATCACGACCAATTATTGATCAGACTATACACACAAAAACACATTCAAAATGTTGGCAGCTCGACCTGTTGCAAGACTCGATAACAAGCGGAGAGCGGTGCTGGATCCTCGCAAGAGGCAATTCGCAAAGTCACAATGGCAGGAGCAGAGTTACGAGCATGCCATGAACTTCTACAACATGCCGCCGACAGGGGACATTGCCCTCGAGGAGTTTGAGGAGTGGGGCATCGCAAGACTGAAGGGTATGAACATCACTCGCAGTCATACACATATGTCCTAACTCGCCCTTGACAGTCCTGGCCGAACTCGAATCATGCCAATTCCGCAACCGCAGTGCCGAAGAGACACAGACATACATGAAGCCAATCTTGGAGAAGTACCTACGACTGGACCAGAACTCTTCACGATCGACCGAACACGAGATCCAACGTAAACGCGACCACTATTCGCATTGGACTCTCCGCCTCGCCTTTTCCGCGACCGACGACCTTCGTAAGCGCTTCGCAAGACTCGAGACACAACTATTCCGCCTGAGACTCAACCAAAACGATGCACGAGAACGCAAGGAATTTATTCAAAGCCTCAACATGAGCTGGGAGACGGTGTCCGACGACGAAAAGTCCCGCTTGCTGGACGATTTGAAGAGTGCCACTGGTGTATACAAGGGCGAGGAGGAATCGTGGTTCAAGGTCGACTGGGAGAACGTGCCAGAGCTGGTCGAACAACGGAAAGTCCTTCTCAAGATGGGCAAGGCCTTTGTCCACATGCGCGAGCAGACGAGCATGGTCGTTGGAGAGTTCAGCAGACAGCTCGAGGCCGGCCTTGAGTTGGCCGCTCGTGCTCTGCCGCGTATGGACGAGGACAACCGCCTCTCGCCCATCCTCACACATCTCTCCAAGTCTTTCGCCTCCCCTGACGCTCAGTACAACGCCGATGCCTCCTCCATCTCCGACACGACTGTCATCACTGCCAACATGATCGACGCTCTGGCTTCTCACTTCCCTCTTTGCATGCAGAGTCTACACCGCGAATTACGCAAGAACAGCCATTTGAAGCATTTCGCCAGACTGCAATACACTCTCTTCTTGAAGGGCATTGGTTTGGACATGAATGAATGCATTGTCTTCTGGAGAAAGAGCTTCAAACTCATGACCGACGACAAATTCAAGAAGGAATATCTCTACAATATTCGTCACGCTTATGGTGATGTCGGAGGTGACTCCAACAGACGAGGCAGAGGATACACTCCTTACTCGTGCCAAAAGCTCATCACCGATATCCCGAGCAGCGGCCAAAGCCACGGTTGTCCATACCGATGGTTCAGCCAAGACAATCTCATGGGCCTCTTACAAGCCACCGGCGTAAACGATCGCGAAGTCCTCAAGAGCGTCAAGGAGGACGTCACAAAGACTCGCTACCACATCGCATGCAACCGCGTCTTTGAGCATCAACATAGGAACGAGATCAAGAAGGTCAAGGATCAATCACTATGGCCCGCCAGTGAGCTCGACACCATCACACATCCAAACACATACTTCAAGCGCAGCTTCATGCTCAAGAATTTGAACAAGTTCCAGAACGGTGATATTGGAGTGGACGGTCCCTCTCAGACGTCACAGAGTTGATATGTTTGTTAGTTGTTCTTATGATATAGTGGTTTGGGCTGGGAAGAATGGGAAAGCATATGGTGTTGGCGTTACACAGCGCTCTGGCTAGGAAGGAAATTGATTTGACGACTTTTGTAACTTAGGTAGATTCACATCCAATTGATGACAGCAATTCAAACAACACAAAACCTTATCCGCTCTATGTGACCTTTCTCAAGCATAGAAGATGCCAGGCATTCACCTTAAAAAAAATCCAAGCACAATTTGCAAAGACCATCACACACACTCACACAATATCCCGATTCCTCACTTGTGTCTATTCCACACCTATATCAACTCTTTTCCCCGCACGCAGAATTCAGAAGATCTGCAGCACAAGCAGCCGACTAAATCAATCATCCATCCCTTCTCGCCCTCCCCATTCAAGCCGAAGGGACACACCCTTGGCACTTGGGCTCCCGAGCGTGATGAATTCGATATCCTCCATCTTTGCACGGCGATTTCGGAAGCTTTGTCGTCTAGCACGAAAGTGCACTTTTTCAGATGATGGTGTCATGAGTGGAGGATGGTTGTGGTTTGTATCTGAGATTTTTCGTCTTGCTCGCGTGATGGATTGGTGAAAGAGATTGTACTTGGAGCAATTTTCGAGAACGTGCGGGACTATGGAAGCTCGTTCGTGTATTGGTTCCGTTAGATGAGGTGCTCAAGACAGAAATTGGAGGTTCAGTCCAGTGGTTTTGGAGTAGGAGGTGGGTTAATGGTGTCAGGGATTGAGAAGTCTTCTCCTCAGAGCAGTTCTGGCAGTCGAGTCTCCATCTGGCCATAGGGGATTAGCGCACTCCTGTCGAAAAGATGAGGTGCTCTTGAAGATCGAGGATGTATCCAGCGAAAGGTAGCAAAAGTCATCACACTCAAGGTACACCTCCGCAATCAATGAGTGTCCATCACAAGAAAATGCAAAAGTATCCAGACAATCTCCCCTGAGTTTCGAACCATGGTCCCCTCGCGCTAATGAGCGTATATAATCCAACCAGATTGAATTAAATGTCAGCAATCCGCTGAGTGGTGTGACGGCTTACACTCAAGATTCGCTTAAAACTTTCGAAAAGTTTTCCGACGTGTAGTCTTAAATCAATTTGAGAGCCAGTGTAAGCTGTTTATTCTGGTGGCAAAGATCAAGGAAAGATTAGTAGAGGAGTTTTCCCATATGAGCTACGCTCTGGTTTTTTGCTGTTTTTGCTGGATGTTTGACGTTTCGGGTGTTTGTATCCGTGTTCGTGATGTTGATGGTGAGAATTGGTTTTGCACCATGGGTAGCTTCGACTGCATGATCAGAAGAACATCTGGTATAGCGCATTCCTGTCCTTGAAGATCTTTCGGCCATACATCTCGCCATTGTGGTCGACCCTCCAGGCCACCTCCAGGAATCTCTCAGCTCTTTTGACAGATCCTGGTCCCAGAGCTTGATTGAATTGCGGTAGCAGCGATCTGATGTGTTCCTGACTCTCCAAGCTTGTTGCTGCGGTACCAACAACAATCAACGGCCACAAGTGATTGTTTATTGTCTGCTCATACTCGGTGAGCTGGTCTAAGAGCTCAAGGGTCTCGGTGACGAAGGCAGTGTCGTCAGATACCACTGGATTGCCATCGTGGTGTGAGAGATGCGTGATCAGATATGAGCATGCACACCAATATGCTTTGGCTAGCAGAACCAAGCGCTTCGGAGGGAAATCAAGATGTGTCGTCAATGATTCTTCAAAGCACGCTGGAGCAGTCCACGAAGATAGCCGTGTGATGATGTTCTCCACTTGTTGCCGGTCGTCAGTATTCAAGCTTGTTTTATGCGCAAGCCATGATGCTCTAAAGACCAGGTCTGCGAGCTCTGGGCCTCCAAATCCGATCCATGGACTATGACGCCAGTTGCAACTTAGACCCAGTTGTCCTAAGGCCGAGACAAGTGTCTCTGCTGCCTTTGTGATATGATCCAATGGCAATTGCGAATCGGGTTGGAAGAGGTAGTTGTTAGTAGTATGCATGATATAGCCCTCCAGCACCAATGCTTCGTGATAGCTCATGGGAGACCTATCTTTGACTCTTGGGTTGAATAATTCGTGCGCTCCGCGAAGGTGAGCCTTGCCGAGTACAGACTCGTCGCTTCTTGACCGAAACCCCTGTACCAGGTTTAGCGTTTGTCAAGCAAAGACTTGACAGTATGTTTACCTCAAATAAATGTAGAAGTATCACTGTCTCTCTCTTCCACTTGTCACAAGTCTCGTTTTGGGCCTGCAGAGCACGGCTTAACCCACTCACGGCGCTGTCGTAATGCTCGATGGCCTTTTCGTACCAGTATGGCATGGAACGCGAAAGAGCTATGACACTGCATGCCACCCAGGCGTGGAGGAGAGGTGGGTGATCGAGCGCGAGCGGAAGACTGTCCATGATGATTGAATCCTTAAAATCGATATCGAGACAGAGGATCCGCCTCTGGAAGGTTGTAGAAATGTTGAGGAACATTTGGGGCGAAAGGTCGCTGTGAAAGATTAGCAAGGCTCTCTTTTGATGTCCCGTGATCAATCATACGGGGATATGTTAGTCACGGCGTCGGGTATGGTCCACGGACAGAAGCCATGAAATCCGAGATCCATCGGACAGTCTGCTACCGGAGAAGTGATTGAGTTGGTTGGTGTATCGGACTTTGCGACTTCCCAGGAGGAGCTTTGAGGTGTGGTCGAAGGGCTCGAGTCTGATTGTATATGCCTTTGGTCTACTTTTATCTCCCGAGATTGACGGCTTCGGTTTCTTTTCTCATCAGACCATACACATACGTCTCGACCATAGCTAGTTCGACATCTGCCGCATGTGGGTCTGGCAGCATCACACTTTTTCTTTTTCCTCCGACCTTGATGACCAGTATAATCAGTAAATGGAAGTGCATCAGCGTTCACACGACTCACAGGGTAGACAGCTGAGATTCAAGCCATTGGGCTTCGGTCGGGGCTTTGATTCTACCAGACCTTCGCTCGTGCTTGAGAAATTCGCAAACATGTTGATTCACGGTCTAGGGAAGAGCATGTCCGTGGAAAGAGCGTTGTCGGAGCTGTCCAATCGTTGCTTGCAGCTGTTATCTGCCGAATGAGACAAATGTGGGGCGGGGGGTAAAACAGGTTGCGATATGGAAGGACATGATCGAGATTATGGCCCGAGTAATCACACTGCCCCAAGATGTAGTGTAAAAGTGATGACTTGATTGTAGGAAAGAGCTCTCGTGGATCTGCCTTCCATGGGAAGATGATCAGCCGTCGTGGCGGGGAGCACCCTGGCTGAGGCAAGCTCGACCCGAAGCACACCTCGGTTACCACATTCGGTAAGTATAGGCGCGGTAGATCATAGATTGGCAGTATTATGCTTGCGAAGGATATAAAACCATGCTGCCCTCCTCTCAAAATTGATCTTTCAGCTTCTCAAAAGCACTCGACATGTCTTCAGCAGGCCACACCAACGATTCGCCTGACAATGGGCATTCTACCAACGGATTCAAGATGCGTACACCTTCCTTGAAATTTATGCACCATCTCGAATGCGAGATGTCTCAAGAAAACCACGTTGTCGGGGCTCAATTCGGGACGAGCAACGCAAGAGTCATCATGCCAATTGTTGGCGGTACTGTCAAGGGACCTCGTATCTCAGCCATCATACAAAACATGAGCGGAGCAGATTGGGGACTTGCAATTGGGGGAACTGGCGTAAGTTGAGAATCACTTCGGACACGAGCGGCTGCTTACACCTCTCAGCTCATGCGTTTGGATGCTAGATACACGCTGAGAACTGACGACGGCCATTACATCTACGTACGCTCCAAAGGCATCTTCAAACCTGGACCTGGAGTCGATATCAACCCTGCAACTCGAACTCGTATGACACAAGATGAAGTGGAGTGGTTTACCAGGTTGCAGTTCGAAGCCTCTGGGCCGTACGATTGGATGAACAGTGTCTTCGGGATTGGTGTTCTGGCAATGGACGAAAGCAAGATCTTGATAGATGCTTATGAGTTGACGAATTTCATGTAATGTAGATCTAAGGGCCCATAAATCGTACCAGAACTGAGTTCTCAGCCTATCGAAATTCCTTTGAATGCGGCCATCGAAAGGCAGAATGATTGTCGATGGAGGTGCACTGGTGCAGTGTCGAGGGAGAGTTCAAAGGAGTATGCGCCCTCGGAGGACAGGTAACTCATTACAAAACACATCCTGCCTTTCAATGGCTACTTTGACACACCGGAAGTGACAGGGATCTTAGCTCAGGCGTGGATTCTGTTCCATCTATACACGTCAATTGGGTCTGGTCCCGAGTCATCCTGTCTAGGAGTGGTTCAAAATACTGTCCACCAGACCAGCGATCTCAGCCAATGCTTCATCCTCTTGTCTCATGCCCACAACCTGGATAGAAAGGGGCGCGTCTCTGTATGTTTCAGTAGAGTCATCTTGCAAGCCTTGTTAGCGGAGCTCGTTTAGTGCTGTTGCGGCACTTACAAAGCTTGTAGTTCTTCAGATCTGCTTCGCTGTATAAGGTAGACTCTTCTCCATCGACAACATCTGACTCCTGTATCCTTCCAGTTGGGATGATAGTGGCCGGGTAGTCGAGGAAGTTCCACAGCATAGTATAGTTAATCGGTCCCCATTCGTCGAAAGGTGTCGCTGTCTGTGGTGCGGGAGGCAGTATGAGAGCGTCCAAGTTGCTTCCGAGCCAAAAGTCGTGATAGACGGCCTGTAGCTTGCGTCTACCAGCATTCAGGTCCATATAGTCTTGCAAAGTACTCTTGGGGATGGCGGCTAAGTTGACCCTCTTGACAGACTCGACTTCCGGCTCCTTGCCTGCCTTGATGAGATCTTGAACAAACTGAGTTGGAATGCGTTAGCCAGAGCCTGTGTTGTATCGAAGGTACTTACCTGACAGCCATCTAGTGCAAACATCCCGTATGTGATGCCTACTGCTTCTGCTACATTTGGCAATCGCAGTTCTACAACATCGACACCTGAATCTCGGAGTTTCTGCGCAGCCTCTTGGATAGCGCGACGGACTGGCGGAAAAGGCGTATAGAGGCCGTCGTCAAACACTACGCCAATGCGTGGCTTACGACTGCTTTGCTGACCCTGCCAGCGAAGATGCAGGCAAGATGAATCGTAGCGCCATGGCTCGGCGCTCATTATGGTCTTCATAAAGAAGGAGCATGCTCTCATAGATGTAGCCATAGGACCGGCCACCACTTCAATACCAGGCATACCCGGATCTTCTGGTGATTGTTGACCAGCGAATGGAACGATGCCAGAACTTGGCCGGGCGCCGTAGATGCCATTGCAAACACTGGGGATGCGAATACTACCCGCGATATCTGTGCCAATACCTAAGACACTGCCTTTCATGGCGATCAAAGAGCCCTCGCCTCCTGAAGAGCCGCCTGCGGTCAACTTCAAATTCGATGGATTGAGGGTTCGACCAAAGACGTTGTTGTCGGAGTCTGCAGTCATCATGGTCTGTGGTACGTTGGTCTTGCAATAGAGCACTGCACCAAGATCCAGTAGCAACTTTGGAAGAGCGGAGTATTCAGTAGCTGGCTTGTTGGCAAAGTAGGTCATGCCGATCGTTGAGTCAAGACCAGGAATGTTGAAGGAGTCTTTGAGCGATATGGGGAGTCCATGCAAGGGCTTCAAAGGCGTAGATGGGTTGACTGCTCGCTCTTTGTCAAGTTGGCGAGCCCGTTCGATAGCTTCTTCAAAGAAGATCTCCGTAAGACAGTTGGTCTAAAGTGGTCAGTCGTGTCTTTCGACAGAGGGGTTGAGACCTACCAGTTGTTGTGCGATAGCAGCACGCTTGCAAAAAGCTAAAGCGACCTCCTCTGCAGTATACACTTGCTGACAAATTCTCTCAATGATGTCAAGGGCGTCGTTGTACTCGGTGATGTTGATCTCGCGCTCTGATAGAACACCACAGGTCCTGGGTACCTCAAGAACATTGTTGCCAAGGGCTAGCTTTTGAGAAATCTTCCACTCGTCTCTTATAAGCCGATCCCTTTGCTCACACTTTGCTCTAGAGATATCAATGTAGGTCTTGTCGCCGGCCATAGTGTCTTGCAATGCAGTGCTATCCGATGGAGAAAGAGGTTTGAGGTTGCAAGCAGAGGTGAAGTCTAGCCTTTTATCGAGCACTCAGCCTGACGAGACATAACTCAGGAGCCATCTTCTGGTGAAGAGCGGGTTCGATCCGCTCCGGCATCTGTTTCAACCTAATTCCGGACGTTCACGTATCTCAAAGTGAGGGGTTGTCGTGTGCCAAAGGGCGGCAGTTCCTGGCTAGGAGATTGAGACGCAGACACGCTAAAAGGCGGTCCTGTCTGATAAGCATCTTTGATCATCCTGTCTATCAGTTGGTAACTACGCTCCTTCCCATGTGCCAAATTTTGTCACGGGTGTAGCTGCAGCGATGCACGATTCTTACGACATCATGTTTGGCTTCCATTGAGGGCGTAACAGTACACGCTTCTCTGTGGACAATAGTGCCAGTTTCAGAAAGACTGTGCACTCCTGTAGCCTGGAAGACTCCAATCGCGGCGCCGGAAGCTAAAGGTGACGGAGTTTAGCATATGGCGGAGGGCCTAGGAGAGGTGGAAGGTTCATCAGGGTATCAGCCAAACGCGGGGGATGCTAGCGAACGACGCTAAAAAGCGCTGGTACCCAATTGGGAAGGGACTTGCGAACGTCTCAACTCGAATGACCACCATCTTATCTGGCTCGGCCTTTGGAGTTGACAAGCCACCTTGTGTATCCCAGAGCCGCTGCGCACAACTCGCAGAGAAGGATAAGATGCAGAACCATTCAGCTGGAGCGGACGACTTCCGTCGAGAGACAATCTGCCCTCGTCAGCAACTGCCGTCGACTCTGCTCTTGATATCTGACCCTGCTCTTGATATCTCGAGCCATTGCTCAAAGCACATCGTCCTATACATAAGGCATAGTGATCATCGAGCCTTTTTGAAGTCCACACTCCTACCTCTTCACTTCTGCGAAACCATCTCGACATTCTATCTTCTACCAACATGGAGTCTGTTCGACAAGACGTCCCGGACTATGATGTAGTCCCTGGCACGGTGTATCTCGTACAAGGTGCCCATCAAGATGGCTTCTCCTCGAGAGATATCATCTTGATGCCTACGCCGTCGAGTGATCCTCGAGACCCCCTTCGTTGGTCGAGATGGCGAAAGACATACCACTTGCTCCTTCTAGTGTAAGTAGCCTGGGCAGATTGCACTGTTGGAACGAAGGCTACTGACACACAATCAGACTCTACAGCTCCACGCTTGGAGCCATCACCAACGGAGACTCTGTCGTGTACCTCAACCTGGTACAGATATATCATACCGGTATCAACAAGCTGAACTATGCAGGAGCAGTGATGCTTCTGCTGCTTGGAGTCGGCAATGTCTTCTTTGTCCCTCTGTCAAACAGTAAGCGTGTGCCAGAGTAACCTTGAAGACCCCAAGCTAAATCACTCAGAATTTGGTCGACGTTCAATCTATATCTGGACTCTCTTGCTGGTATTCGTTTCAGAAATCTGGATGGCCGTTTCGAAGCAATATGGCGAATACTGGGGTGTCAACATACTTCGAGGCTTGGGGTCAGCACCGTTCGAGGCCCTGCCAGCCATCTCCATCTCGGACATCTATTTCGCTCACGAGCGTGGCGGCAAGCTCGGCGCTTATGTGTTCGGTCTGGCATTCGGAAGCTTCGTTGGTCCCGTTTGTGGTGGATACATGGTCACTGGCCAGGGTGTGAGGTGGATGTACTGGTGGGGTGTCATCATTGTTGGTGCCCTGCTTGTGCTATTCTTCTTCACTCTGGAAGAGACACACTTCATCCGCCCTTTGGACATGCATGACGAAGCTTTAGTCAGCACCATGGATATGCCTGAGCTCGATAAGACGTTGACAACCAAGTCCACATCAAAAGAAGCGGATGATCTGAGCGTACACCAGCCTCCCGAAGCCATCGTTGGCGAGGTGTTCGATGCGGATGGATTCCGAATACAGTACAGTCTCTGGAAGACCTATCCGACTACGTGGACTGCAGTCTTCACAGAGTGGTGGATACCACTCAAATGCATTAACCTTCCGGCAGTTTTCTGGGTGAGTCATTCTGCTACTTCTTCCTTACGCGAAGCTAATCAATGTCAGTGTGGCTTGAATTATGGTACATGTGTGTCTTGGTTAGCAGTCATGGGCACAACTGTCGCCTTGATCTTCTCGCCACCACCCTATCTATTCTCCAACAGCGATGTGGACTTGGTGTGGTTCTCACCCTTGATCGGATCCCTGATTGGAGCCTACTTCTCGGGTCCATTGAACGATCGCCTTACGGTGTATCTGAGCAACCGGAACCGAGGCTGGAGAGAGCCAGAATACCGTCTGTGGGCTTTCATCCCATCGGCCATAATTATGCCGGGTGGTTTGATCATGTATGGCGCTACAGCAGCTCACGGTCTGCATTGGATCGCTCCAGTCTTCGGCATGGGTCTTGTCGGGTTCGGTCTTAGTGTTGGTGGTACAGTGACGATGAGCTATATCCTCGACTCCTACAAAGAGATTGACACGCAAGTCATCACGACCATTATCTTGTTGAGGAATATCATCGGCTTCGGTATCTCCTTCGGGATCCAGTCCTGGATTGATGGAATGGGGCTACAAAATACCTTCATCTTTGTTGGTTGCTTGAGCTTTGCTGTCACCATGTTCGCGGTCTTCTTCATAGTCTTTGGCAAGAGGATGCGAAGACGAACGACGACAAGATATCAACATTTGATGAAGACGAAGGCAATGTAGAGGGGTCGCGCTTGTATGGGTCCGGTCGTCAATGTCATGGTCTTGAGGGTTCGTCAGGCCATTGACGCGTTCGGCTTTACTGATGTTCTTCCATAGGCCAGTCGATGAGAGTATGATAGTATAAATTGTCTTCCGAGAGTATGTTCGTCAACAAGTGCTGTGTCGATTGTGCAGAATTTACGCGTCATTCAGACGTGTCGGTCCGAGGACTAGCTGAGCTCGCTCGTCCTTCCAGATGCTCCTGTGCTATGAGTAGTGAACGCTGTAACGAAGCATTCTTTCATCTTGCACATTGTCGAATATACTGACAATTCATTTGCATGGTAGGAAGGCAATCATTGAGTGAACCTGCAAGCAGAGAGATACTCGAGCTGTCCTTTCGAGCACCTGCCGGTCGACGCCGACCTCCAAACCCGACAGTGGCCTGACATCTCCTGCCTGTCAACCACTCACCTCATCTCACCAGCTTTCCCTTTTCAATCCTCACAACACCGATTTACCGCGCGGCTATTTCCCGAAGACTTCCATGACAGGTCTTGGATCATGCGAACGAGTCGCATTATGCATACTGCCGGTAAATGTTTCCGAGTGCATGCTGTATAGATGTTTTTTCGGCAGCGAACGGCATGGTAGAATCCTACGACGGCGTGATGACCAGATATTGTTTTCTCGCAAGCCCTACTTTGTAGACAAGAACAGGATAGTAGATGGTGAGCGATATATGAGGTTGTTGGTATATAGTGAGGTTGTATACACTTGTCTGTTGCTTTTCTATCACACATCTCTACTCAACCACACACACTCTCATACCAATCTCCACTCCACTCTCCACTCCAGCAAGTCAAGAACCAAAACCAAGACACAAGCCGAACATGCTCGCCCATCGCACACTCCTCCAAGCCTCACGAGCAACCCTCTCAAAAACACCAACCCGCCTCATCCACTCCACACCCAAACTCCTCCAAGCAGCAGCAAGAGAAGAACAAGCCGCCCACACAGCCTCCCAACGAGTGAGATATTGGATCAAATCCTTGCCCGTCGAAACATATCCTTTGTGTAAGTTTTCCAAAACTGCTAATTATGATATGGTAAAGGCGAAGTTACTGATTGATGGTGATAGTCGTTGTTTGTGGTTTCTCTCTCAGTTTTGGTGTTTATTCGTTTGTGAGACCGGCGTTGCAGGATCCGACGTTGAGGTTGAAGAGGAGTATTGCTCATGCTGCTGGGGGGCATCATTGAGAACATGGTGGCTTCGTTTGCTGGTCACATTGAGCCGGCCTCTGATCTTCTACTGGTGCTTTGCGTTGATGGTTTCCGTTTCTTCGGTTTTTGTTTTTGTGTTGGCAGGTGGTAATGTTTGTTTCTTCCGGGATGGTTGTACATATCGAGGTCCCGAAATAATTCTCCAGCAATCATATCGAGTTGTTCAAACGTGGTTCAAGTTGTACCATAAGCGATAGTGACTGCCTGATGTTGATATCCTCTTATTTCTCTGCATCTCCACCCATAGCCTGCAAGCTTGACCAAGCCCCTCTTTCTGCCCCCAAAAGCATGCCTGTCCAAAACGCCATCGCTGAAAAACGCATATCCAGTAGTTTTCTGCCTCGTCCTCTTTCTCACAACCTCGTAGGGCTCAAAGGCCTGTTGAATCCACCGACGCGGTTCATGTACTGTCGGTACTCGGTCTTCTTGTCCTTCCTCACACCGTACAACTTGTCATTTCCCGGCACTTTTGTGTTTTTGGTACTCCTGAAGCCGACGAAACCCATCACCCTCTTCATCGCAGTCTCCTCATCCTCATTGGGATCGATCACTTGAGCGGGAGGTTCTTCAGCTTTGACAGGTTTGCGATCGCGGGTGTTGGGTGCGCCGCGTGGTGCGCGTGGGGGAGAACGTTGACGTGTGTTGTTGTTGCCATTGTAAGAGGAGCGAGTGGGTGAGCGAGAGCGGTTTTGACGATTGTCGCGGTCTGAGCCTCTGTATGCGTTGCCGCCTCTGCCGCCGCCGCGGGAGGAATGGGGAGCGCGATCGCGGGAGTTGCTTCTGTCACGACGAGGTCGTGAGTCGCGGGTGTCGCGTGTGTCTCTTGGGTTGTGGTCGCGGCGGTCTGAGTATGGGCGGCGGTTGTCGCTTGCGCGAGGACTTTGGTCGCGAGGCGCCATTTTGATTGTGATGTGAGGAAAAGCGGTTGCGCGAAGTCAAGTGAGTTGTTGGGAGTGTCTGAAGAGGCCGGTGAGGAGTTGCAATATGTTTGTTGGACGTATAGGGTGTTGATGCAGATGGTTCGAGCTGCAGATGATTGTCTGCCAAATTCGTTGTCGATGTCGCAAGCAAGAAGAGCTTCGGCGGTCTTCAACTCCGGGGAGGACAGGGTCATACTTTGACATCAAACTTTTAGCACTGTCAGGCAGAAGTCCCATATATCTTATATATAGAAAGACGACCTCAAATCTCATCTTCTTCCTCATCAAAGTCGTCCTCCTCGCCCATGTCATATAGAATCCTACCGCCCTCGCCACCACCCTTCTGCGCATCAAAGTACGGCAGAACAACACCCTCTCTGGCCTGCCTTTGCCTATCTGTAAGCCCAAGTTCGAATGTGACATCCATATCATCTCCTGCCTGCTCCTTCTCTTCGGCAGGCCTGCGATATAGCACATGATCCTCCAAAAGCATAACAGTCTCCTTGAATCTATTCCTCACACCCGCAGCTTCGTGCTTCTGCAGTGATGGGTGAGGCAGGAAGTACCACTCTCGTACACCACGGCCGGACTTACGGCGGTACTCCATCTCGAGGACTAAGCCTGAGGGTGAGTTACCCCCGAGACCAAGCAGTATACCTTCGGTCTCTTCGGCTAGCCCGAAGACAGGCTCAGCGACACTGCGTTCGCGTGCTGCTTTTGCTGCGAGGATGTGGTTGAGTGCGTGTGTGGTTAAAATTGTGGTCGCTAGGTACTTGAGTACTGTAAGCGGCTGAGGTGTGTATGGTGATGCTGAAGTTATGCTTGGTGGAGTCGGAATATCAGCGTGGTACACTGCTACCAGTGATACTGTAGGTGAGAGAAAGGAAGATAGAAGTGCTGGGAGGTTCGCTGCTGTCGATGGATCCGAAGCAAGTGTATTGAGGTTGTCGATGATCAGAAGTTTGCCTGCAAGTATGGTTTTAGTAACCGAGCACATTCGAAAAGACATTGCCAAAAATGACTTACGCTGCTGTGTCTGTGTCGCCTTCGCGATTAATGCGCCAACCTCCTTCTGAGCCTGCTGCACACCACTCTCCCAAGCCTTGACAAAAACACCAACATCTTTCGGTTTCTCCAACGTCTCGAACGACACGAAGATGACTTCAGTCTTTGCTGCCTGTAAACCACATCAGCTTTGAAACTTGAACTTATAGCATATTGTGAGGCATACCGTAGCCCGGCGGACATATTCTCTCAACACAGGTTTTCCAGATTGCTCCAGATTATCCACAATCAGAGTGAATGGCGACACATTCTCGCGTTGAGATAGAAGTTTCGAAATCAATAGCAGATTGTGGGTGCGACGGTGTTGCAATGTCGTCGGCGCCATGGTGGTGAAGAATTTTTGCGATCAAGTCGTTGCTCCCGAGGTAGATCTATGGCGAAATCTAGATGACCTGAAGTAGTTCTCCGGAATTTCCTAGCTCTGATATACGATTCCAGTATGAGTATAGGCGGCGTAGTATGGTTGTGTAATACTCGTTTGCAGAATGGACTTGATTTGGTTGCGGCGTTACAAAGTTCAGATTTCGTTGCAAACATTCCGCGTTCCCAACGCCCGACGCTTCTACCATATGATGCTATAGAAATGCAAGAACTTATTCTGATGGGCCGACATGACCAGTGAGAGTCCAGAAAGGAGGTGCTACTATTGGCATCTCTGTCGACATGCTCCAAAATCACAATTTACTTCTGCATTCTGATAGACATTTTGGCACATGATTTGTTTGGGGGGAGCAATTCTTCTCGTGGATTTCTGTTTTACAAAGCCATCTCCAGCCATCTCGTCGTTCATCGTATCATCGTAGCAATGCATGAACTATCACCTCTTACTGCTCCATGGCGGTGGGAGTGTCGCCCTCCTCGGCGGTCTCGTCAGGGGTGACGGGGTCACCGGAGGTAGCGGCGATAGGCCTATGGCCCTTGAAGTGCTCTGGGTCGTACTTCTGACCCCAGTACTCCTCGCGCTCCTTTTCCTTCGGGTCATCGTAGACCCCAGCGGCACGGTTTCCGGTGGCCTGCTTGGCCTCTCTCTGCCACTTGGCCGTGTTGCGGCCGGCGGCGAGGTCCTGCTCCCACTCATAGATGAAGTGCTTGATGTATTTGGCGAAGCCCGTCTTGAGGGGGTGGACCTCGGGATCGTGGGCAACGTCATTGCCGTTGAGGGACCTGGGGAGCATGCTGTAAAGCCCTTGTCTGGTCTCGAGGTCCAGTGAGGACCAAGCCTCCTCTTTGGTCAGTAATTTCTGAAAAACTTATCAGCTATCATGGTGATGTTGCAAGAGGATGCAATTGTATCCAGGAGAGACGACTTACAACGACATTGGTCTTGGTGAGCCTTGAGTTGGCTTGGGTGATGAGTCGGTCGGACATGTTGTCAATGACGATGTTGTAGAGGTGTTTGATGGTGATGAGTTGGAAGTATTCTTGCTCTTGTTCAGCGGAGACTGGAGTTGGTCGGGAGAAGAAGATGCGCCAGATGAAGTCGCGAACTGTCTCGTGGACAGGTTGGGTCTTGATGTCAAGTTCTTCTGTGACTTTGAGATTTGGAAGCTGCTGGTTCCTGCGAATTCTAAGGGGAATGCGCTGAGGTTGATGAGATGATCGAGTATGGATTGGTTCTCGGAATTTGAAAGGATCGCCACGCGCGAAGAAGGCAGCGACTCGTTGTTGGTGAGAAGTATCTGGATGCTTCTGACGGGGTGTTAGTGGCGTTGAAAAAAAAACAAAAGTGTGTTGTGATGTGAAGGAAGAAAGAGTGTTGGAGCGTTGATCGTGTCTAAAAGATGAAGCTGGTCTGTGCGCCTGAGCTGGCAGTGTCTTGTCTGAAGGCGGTGACAGTCAGGTCTATCATGATGTGAATCAACAGTGATTCTGACAGTATGAAGCTTTGTCTGCTATCAGGGTCGACTGTAATAGTGATAAGGCCACATATGCCCCGTCTGGCACTTTTGCTATCTCTTTCTCGAGGAACGGATTGAACCCGAAAGATGACTTGGCTTGATGACAGGACAGGGTTGTCATCTGGCGCCGTATTGACCCAGAGGCCTTGAGTTGTGTATGTCCATCGATCTTTTCGAGTCATTCTCGTTGCTAAGGCCTTAGCCTCAATGAATTCAGCCTGGCTGGAAAGAGCGATTCAATATTGCTTGGGTAAGTATCGGCGATAAGAAAGTCTTGTCCTGGTCGTTTCAATCTGGCCAAGCCGTAACGACGTCGAGGAAAAGACGAAGAGCCTAAGAACTTTCATAAACCGGATACTTGTGTTGTGAGCCAGGGCACTCCGAACCGTATGAGTGAACATCGAGTAGCCTTGAAGAGTAGAAGCCTGACTCCAAAGCTTCAGTCACCTTTCGGTGCATGGTGTAGGATGCGACTGCGATTTTGGGTGGTGCCTAAGAGTGATGGCGTTGGTAATAGTAGTGGGTGGTAAACCTTCGTCTTGATTATGCTACTGTTTGCGGAACGAAGTATTCAGAACACAGGCGGAGTGATCTGCGAGAAAAGGAAGTGCGTGAACTGGTCGGGAGAGTTGGCAGAATGTTCTCGTTCTGATATCATCGTTTCGGAAGTTGCGGTAGAGGGTAGTCATGATTGTGTGAGCTGCTAGGATCAAGGTTGTTCAGAAGGTCAAGATCTTGCGTGTCTGCTGTCTGCTCTGGCAGCGCGCGAGCCTAGACAGTGTGCGGAAGTTGGACCCGGAAAGCAGAGATGCGTAGTCGGAGTTGAGAATACCCCAATCTGCTTCTGGAGTGGCAAACGGAAGACTGTGAGGTAAAAGATCTCATGATTGCTGAGACCTTCGAGGCATGGACGAGAGACTCGATTCAGGACTCGTAAACGAGGTGACTCGTCGACAATCCGAGCAGCTGCGAGACCTTATGATGAGGTGACGTGGAAGCCTTCCTGGAGAGGAGTAAAGAGGTGCAAAACCATGGTGGCACTGGTTGGTTGCTCGTGGTGCGCAGGGCCACTTCCCGAACAGAAGGGCACGTACGTGCGAGGTGAGAGAGGATGTGACGTGTGCAGTGTGTTGATGAGGAGATTGTGAATGTACTTACAGAGTCCATGATGGCAATAGCGAGATGAGGAGATGATTCTGAGGTGTATGCGAGAGAGAGGTTGAAACAATTTGGTCGGTCAGCTTTGAAACGAAGACGAGCGTCTTGAACTTTGACGCTCACAACCACCGACCCGGGAAAGCGAATCTCGACGCAAACCCTCGATGCTCTCCTTCTCCTTCCTCTGACTGTCATCATTATCCAACCTCACTTCGGGCTATGTCGTACCCATCGACAGCACCTTCGAGAAGCACTAACACGACCAGAACTTGCATGATCAGTATCTTTCACTAGCCCACTCCCAATAACAAGCACCACGATTAGCTAGAAAAATGCCTCAGCACTGTGACCGTCAACAGTGGGAGACAAGGCCCTCAGCAGCCATGCCTGCTTCAACTGACCCTTGGAACATCAAGGTAGCCCTACTACCGGAATATCCAGTGTATGAAGCTGTACCACTGTCGACCTTCTCCATGTGATGTTGAGTTATACTTGGCAACCTTTTGCAGGGCTAGTGAGGTGACATGTGTGGCCTCATCATATCCCATAGCAGTCTCCTCTCCGGGGCTCCTCTCTACAGGTTCTTCAACAGAAGAGTGGAGGAAACTGAGACTTCGTGCCATTCTCAAGTACACAAGCATAGTGTAGACCGTAGATAGCATAACAAGCTGAAGCAGTCCGTCATGCTGATCAGTCACTCCTGGCAGACGCTCACCGCCTTCGGTGGTCGGAGCTTTGGAGTCCTTCACCGACTGGATGTTCAAACTGACAAGCTGAGTCTTTGTCTTGCGAAGCTCATTCATCTCACTCATAACACCTGTATTGCCCTTAGCATCAATCAAGAGCCTTTGTGAATCGTATCGAGTTCTCAGATACCGTCCAGAATGTGAGTGCGCCTTCCTGGGATACGGTATGCAGAATCTCTGATGACGTATGCCTTCCAACTGCCTCGGAAGATGCCATATGTCAACAATCAATCAGTCAGGAGCAACTCTGGTCTGCCAATATTGTCTGCAACCAAAGTCTGAGCAGTTGAGGGCATACTGCAGTCAGAGATTCAAGCCTTCCAATTCCAGACTTACCGCGATCAACAAACGAAAAGCCCAAAAAAGCTGATCACCGAATCCAGAAGACACAGAAGACGTCTCACAATGCCCATCTACTCGACCCAAATTGTCCGCTTGGACGGGCTGATGCTCTCAGCATCGATCGAGAACTCCCCTGTCAGTACAAACAAGGCTGTTGGAGCGTGACGATACTCATGGCGTACAGAACGATGACACCATCACGAATCTGAAGAATCAGCAGCGAACGCTCGTTCGCAAGATGAACAACACCTCCGAACCACGCGCAGCCATCGAGTCGGGTGATTACAAACTTCAGTGCGTCTCTCAAGCCTCTGCAGGCATCCGGACAGTATCTGACCGGTGCTCACAGCTATTACCGCCACGAAGATCTCATCTTCTTCGCCATCACCGAGCGCTCCTTCCCGAAGGAGCTCGCTGCCATGTACCTCGACGATGTCTCGGCGGAATTCTTGAGTACACACAGAGATGTCGATTACCGTTCGGGAACACTCCGTCCGTACGCGTTCAACGATTTCGACACCTTTATGCAGCGCACCAAAAAGTCATACGAGAACCCAAGGGCCTCGAACAACCTCGACAAGGTACAAGCACAATTGAAAGAGACGACACAGATCATGTCCAAGAACTTGGAAGACTTGCTCTACCGTGGCGACAGCTTGGACAGAATGGGACAGATGAGTTCCGACCTGAGAGAGTCCAGCAAGAAGTACAAGCGTGCCGCAGTGAGGATCAACTGGGAGCTGCTTTTGAAGCAGGTGTGTTCTCAGCAACAAGCGATGTCCTTGACTCTGCTGACCCATCGTGAAACAGTACGGTCCATTCGCCGCTCTCGGTACGATCATCCTGATCTTCATCATCTGGCGATTCTGGTAAACGATACCAGCGACAAAGTCTTGACGAGTTGATGCTTTTGACGATCCAGCGAAGAAAAATGCATGTACGGCGTCGGTGGCAGTGATACAAGCTGTTGATATACCCCTTTTGCGAGAACAGAACAGAGAGCCGCCTGACGCGGTCAATCGAAACCAATATGGAGTTAACTTTGCAACAATAACGCTGTTTTGTTTCGTGAGCTCATGTCCGAGGTATCCGGGAGTATCTGATGTAATGACCACAGATTTGGCAGGCCGGAGCTTCTCCTGCCGTAAGACCACCACCAAAGCGCGTGATCAGTCGAGAGACCGCTCCAGTAGCTCAGCCACACCAGTATGCTCTCTAAAGGATGTACCCAGGGTCATTCTGAGAGATCGCTCGGGTTCAAGGTATGGCTAGTCGTCTCTTCTGATTCCACAGAAAGAGGGCTTGATGCAAATTTCCCTTTTATTTTCTTTCTCTTTTTTCTTTTCCAGTCTTTCCAGCATTCTGTTTTTTGTTTTTGTCCAGAAAGAGAGCTTGATGCAATGATTTTGTCAGTGTGTTTCCCGGTCTCAAACACATTATCGATGACACTGTCGACAGTTTGTTGAAACATCATCGCATCGCCACACCAGAGCAATCGATCACCAACTCGACTTTCGTCTCCATGCTCGAAGGTTTTGCCTGGCGACTCATCAGTAGTGCCTGTTCTGTACATCCATGGAAGCTTACCACCCGATGGAACGTAGATTCAGCCTTCAGCCAATTTCGAAAGCCGAATATTGCACACATACTGGCTATCAAAATGCATACGGCAAATCAAGTCAACTCTGGTATATCACTGGGAGCTCACCAAGCCGGGCCCAGAACTCATGCTCTCCATGGACAAGCAAGCGTGGATTCAAACGGTTCTGCCAAGATTTGTTGCGATCTGTCGATCTCCAGCCTTGAGTGCGGAATGTTAAACTGCCGGAGTCGCTCCCGTCGATACTTCTGAGCCATTACAGGTGTTTCGTTTTGCTTCTGAAAGATCATCTGGAGTATTGAGCGCCAGAAAGAGATGAGAAACTGGGGCTGCCAGTCGATCAGAACATTCAAGATGGGAGACCTCCCCTGTGGCTGTGCGGCCAAGTGTCACTTGGAACACCAGTACAGCTTGGTATCAAGAGTCTGTGTACGCGTCTACTCTTGACAAAGTCGCAAACAGGAAGCAGGTCATTAGCGAGAGCCCTTGCTCCCAGGCTAGAACGCCATAGAGCGCCCGACGCACTTGCTCGGGGTGAAGAGTGGTGCGGTTCGGCATCAACCGTTTTTCGAAGGGAACATTCCAGATTCAAGCTCGCAAAGATGACTCTTGTCGAAGCCGACTTCAGAGATCCCGTCTCAGGACGAACAACAAGTACACCAGTCGTTGAGGATGTAAAGTACAAGGCTTCGTTTCGCTTGGTTGACGCATTGGCTCGATGCGGAGCCGGTCCAGCACACGAAGCTCTTCATGTCCTCGGCGACGTCTTCATGGCGAGCAAGGCGGGCCTCGTAAAAGAGCCTCTCCCGCCTATGGTCGGCAAACAACCAACCGGTGCTGACTTGCTACCGGTTTATCATCCTTACAATGCATCCCGTACCACGGTAACATTAGCTGTGTACCGGCGTTGAATCTGGTGTCGAAACGTCGGTCAGTTTGCTATTCAGCTCATCTCATCACTCATCAGTCCACATGGCACAAATTGAAGTGCTGCAACGAAGCTGCGATTTCCTGCTATAGGACCTGGGAGAGATATTAGCTTCTGGGGTGACGATTAGAGTCAAAGACTCACTCTCCCGCTATCCCTCAAGGCCATATCAAAGTGCCATTACCGGCTCTCTTGGTTGTGCCATCCCCTCGGGGCCTACTTCTTGACACCCTTCAGTCTCGTCTGTACGAGGGTAATCCGATTGATTTACTGTACCTCTCCTGTCTCAAGAGTTGAGCAGCATGAGATGCTGCAGCATCTCGTCTTCGAAGATGAATTTGAAGCCCGAAGGCGTAGCGGCGACGGACTTCTGGCCGTTGGCCTTCTTGACGAGGTTGTCCGCGGGGACGATGCCTTTGTCAGGGGTGGAGCTCTTGGTGGAGCCAATGGTGGTGACGGAGGTGGACGAGCTGTTGTTAGAAGGCATTTTTGTTGCTGTTCTGTGCAAGCTTGGTCAGTAAAATTGCTCCTCGCTACCTCTTCTGCGCTTGATCCCCTTCCGCAAGCCGTGACAAGGCAAAGAGTAGTGCGCATAGCATCGACTTACCCAAAGATGTGATTGCTTGGTTGTTGAAAGGCAAGGGCGTCGGTGTGGTGCGCGCACTTTATGTCCACTATGCGGGACACAGGTCCAAGCGTCGTTCGCCAGGCATCAGCCCTTATCATCCTTTCCGAGTAATTCTGCCTGTCAGGCATCTATCACTGGCACAGGTTCGCGCCGTCGTCACAAGTAATTCACCGCATACTTCTTGCCTTGTTTCATGAGCAAAATACTGCCGGTCGGGGCCATCGGCTTGCAATACACGAAGCACTTGTGGGGCCGCACTAGAAATGCCTCTATGTCTAGTCTTGTAGCATTCTACATCAAGTGGATTGCTATACAGATCTCAGCAGTACCGCAACTACGATCTCAGGTTTCACGACCAATATCAAGTCGCAAACTTTACATGAGTGGTTCTGCTGGCTGAACGATTGACGGATTTTCAATGGTCTGGCGAGCTCCATCCAATTGTATTCTGCATTTTTATGGTCCTCAATCACTTCACGGATTGGCTGGGGAGCAGCATTCCATGTACTCCAAGGCCCCACCTTCCAACGTCCCCCGACCCTCGTTGTCCCCCTCGATCTCTCTCTCTCTTGTTCTGTCATCACATCTGCATTGCTCCGCACTTATTGCAAGTCTTCTGTGCATGTGGGAGGACTTGGCGCCAGCGAGGTGTGACGGGCCTGCTGCGCTTCTTCTTGTCTGCGGCAGCGATGTTGATGGTGTGAGGCTTGAAAAGATGTGACCTGGTTTCTTCTGTTAGCTTTGCACAATACTGATCCCCGCTGTTGACATACCTTCTCTTCAACCCCTGATCCAATTGATCAAGGTGTCGTCAAACTTCCGTTTGGCTCCTGCCAGCACGCGCCAGACATGTTCAACGACCCATCTCATGATGCCACGATGTTGACGGCGAGGCAGAGCAAGGTACCGGCCAAGCCATTCGTAGTGTGTGAGCCTGTCACTGTCCCTTCTATCGGCTCTTCCTCTTGCAGCTGCAAGCTCTTCGCGCACACCTGCGAGCTCTGCACGCAGTCTCTCGTTCTCGGTGGTGAGGGTAGTCACGGTGGACGAATCTTCATCCGAGGGCTGCCAGTCCAGGTAGCTACCAGAGAACGTCCTCCACTCTGGGGGGTCGCCAGGATAGGGTGGCATGTTGACGAGAGACAAAGAGGTGTTTGTTTGCTTGATGGTGGCGATGGGAGAGCGTTATGTTTGGTGTATGTTTGGCTTGTTGTTGTCTTTGTGGTTTTGCTCCGTGTTAGGCAAATCATCATTGCTTTCGCTCACGGCCAAGGCGACGACGAGCTCGCACACTTCTGCTCACTTCCGAACCCAAATTCTTCTGGTCCATGGAAGAAGAGACCGGTCTGAATGCTCTCTACCACTACCCTAGGCTTGCATTCTACTTGACCCGGTTGAATCTGCTTGCTATCTCGCAAGAAGCATACTTGGTTTCTGTGTCTATTGCAATGCATCGTACTATTCTATCATCTTGTTGCAGCTGGCGGCATCATACGCTTAACGTGTATTTGCAGCTCCAGAGACAGCAGGCCTCTCCATCAAGCTGTCAGAACGCAGGGGAAAATTACCAGCGAGATGTCTGACCATTGAGAATATACACCATCAACCTCAAAGTTACGCTCCTAATGGGCAGAGCGGTCGTTGTTAATTCAATCATGCATGGTAGAGGTTTCAATTCACATGCATTGCATGCCTGAGATGCCTATCCTCATCCGTTCCAATTCCTCGCTCACACCCTTGCTATACCATAAAAATGCACGATATTTTCGTTGATGGGAACAGCATGCAAAGAGAGTCTATTCTCCTGTCCATCAATTGACACTCTCATCGGACATCCCATGTCCTTTGAAAACACTACTGCACGTTTTTCAACCATTTCACACCTCGACACTGCCCCCAAAAATAAACACACCACTCCTGAGAAACACCCCTATACCATGAACACCATATCCGTCATACCGAGCCTCCTTACAAACAATATGTCCTCCCGAAAATGCAACAGAATGTAAATGTGCAGATACCGGGTCCGGTGCCCGATATTCCGGGTCGAGTGTACCCGGTCTTGGATATGCTTGTTACCCGAGTGGCTCGGTGTATGACACCTATGGACGTTATTGTGTTGTCGGTGGCTAGGCTGTCGGCCTAGCAGGATATGGAATTGGAGGTTTGGCCGCACCGCAATGGGGTACTATCACTATCTCTACTCGATGGTCGAGGTCGAGGGTTATTTGGTTCGAGAATTACAGTGGCGGATGGGCTTTATATACCTTCCCGCTGGGAAGGTCGGCTCGTCACTTGGTTTGGAAACAACGTAGTGCGGTCCTTCCTGATGAGGTGACAGTCGTGTTGGTGGTGCTTTCCAAAACTTCGGAGGAGTTCGCGCGAAACAATTTTGGAAGAGTGGTCATGCGCAAGAATTCTTCTGAGTTCTCACGCTATGAAACAAGATGGGCATATGTACTACTCATGACTCTGCCCATCCGCTCGGGTCGAAAGTCCATCAACATCTGGCTGCTGTTTCCCATGGAAATTCTCGAAGACTTCTGCGTTGATCACGTCTCCGCCCTCTGCACATTATCACCCATCTCTACTTCCTCCCCCAAATCGCACAAGCGAGTGCTGACCCAGCGAACATCGCACTTGTGTCTCTTCGTAGGGTTCTACAAAAACCCTCTCAGGCTCGAGGTTTGACCCCACCACACATCGTCCCCAGTACGTACTCGATTGGCACTGAGCAGCGAGCACCTCGACGGAGCGCCGCGTGCAAAAAACATTGCCTCACAGTCCACGCTACGCTTATAGCCGAATAGGCTGGCGTAAGCTTTCATCAAGTCGAGCAATCCATTGACAGCCCAATCTCGCACGTGTAATCGCATGTACGCGGCAGTGGTATGCCCCGGCAAGACCTCGGTGGGAGGAATGGAAAAGGTGGCTCGCTTTGCATGTCTACCAGTCGAATACGAGGTGAAAATGCAGAAGGGTTTCTGTTTCCTGGTGCGCCGAACGGCGGGAGCCTCCATCGAACGAACTGGCGCGGGAAATGAACTCACTGGTATCCACAAGGAGGGAGTGACAAGGAACCACGCTCCAGACACGCGCTTAGCCCCCCAAAGGGATCATAAAAAGGCAGGGACTTTTCTGCTACGAAGACCGAGACAGCTGAGAGAGACATATTTCACCGTCAATCACAGCAGTCAAGGGTGGTATCATTTCTTGTGTTCGATGGATACGGGATGGAATACGATTTATGATGTAAATTTCTACCAATGAGCGAGGATGACATCTCTTACTGAGAGAGTCACTCCTTGGCCATGTCGTTGTAACACTTCTTGGTACGAGCAAGAATGCGCTCAGAGCTGGCCTTGTTCTGCTCATGTCCTTTAGTGATGACTAGGCGTCGACGACTTTCTCAGCGATCAACTGGACCTTTTCGTCGTCCATGCCGAATTGAATGAATGCAGCACCAGTAGCATCGACAGACTGGCACACCTGCGCGAGAGTGTTCTGGACTTGGAAGTCAAATTGGATGTGTAATCCAGTAAGGCGGTCGACTGCTGCAGTTCAACAGCGCTTAGTGTCGGCCTTGTTCTGCTCATGGCCCTTGGTGATGATTGGATAAAGGGCGTCGATGACCTTGTCAGCGATCAATTGGACCTTCTCATCGTCCATGTCGAACTAGACGAAGGCAACGCCGATAGCATCGACAGACTCACGAATGTTGTCGAGTTGAATTTGGAATTTGCCGTCAGACTTGATGGCGCGATCCATCTTTTTGGTCATGTCGGCCAGGCGCTCGACGTTCTCGGTGTGAAGATCGTCAACACGCTGGTCAGCAAAGTCCTTGCGCTCGCGCTCAGCCTTAACGCGCGGAGTCCACAGCGCGTTGAAAGCGTTCGAGAGAGGAGTCTCGAAAGACTCGCTCTCACGGGATCTCTCGTCGTCTGCGTCACCATCCAGTCCCATGGTGGTGTCGTTGTCCTTGAACGAGCCGACTTCGCTCAGGTTGATGCCCAAACCACCCTGGTCCTTCTCCATATAGCGTTCGCGCAGGGAAGGCGAAGAGCTGTCGCCGCTAGTGCGACGAAGCGGGGGAGGAGATCTCTCATCGTCAGCATCACCATCCACTCCCATGCGGGAGGGATGGCGAATTGGAGTTCGTAAGGCGGTCAACTGCTGCTTCTGGGCTGTAATAATGGTCGCTGTAGAAGTGGTCAGTAAGTGTGAAAAGCAAGGAAGAAGACCGCTTACCCCAAGACCCACACAGCCTACTTTCGCTAGATGCTGCCCCGGCCCAAGCCACCTCTTCAATTGCCCGGAGCAAGGGCAGCACCGTGACACGCTTGCGTCCAGAGATTGGAACGCCGATCTTACGGTTGAAGAGGGGCTGTTCCAAATGCTGCTGGTAGGAAACAGCCCATCTTCCACCGTCAGATCGGCATTCCAGTCTCTGGAAGGACTTGTCTTCTGCGAGCCGAGCTGTACAGAAAATCAGTACACGTAGCGGAGAACAAGAGAAGATTGCTTACCCCAAGACCTATTCGGGCTTTGCGGACTTTTACCAGATGCTGCCCCGGCCCAAGCTACCTCTTCAATTGCCCGGAGCAGGGACAGCACCTGATTTGATTCGAACTCGACGACACGACACCTCTAGGCTCGTACTTTGTGAACCCTGTCTCCCTGTCCCAGCCCAGCCACCTCTTCAATTGCCTGGAGCGGGGACAGGAGACCATGTCGGGGTACTGGTTGATGCTGCCCCGGCCCAAGCCATCTCTTCAATTGCCCGGAGCAAGGGCAGCATCATGTCGCGTATGTGTCGACGGTCGGCTCTCTGTGGACTCGACGACTGGTTCCAAAAGCATCGTGCATTTTGACCGGTGGCTAGTCGTCAGGAGCGGGATGTCGAAGAACGCGATTATGCCCCTGAGAGGTGGTCGACCCGTTGCGTTGGCTCGGGCGTACCCGGTAGTGGACCTTCAAGTGACCCGGGGCGGTTCGTCGATGGGGCCCGTGGACCGCGGTGCGTTGTGCGGGGCTTTGGGTCCCGGCAGACTCGGAATGCCGTGGATGGTGCTTGCCCAAAGGACCATAACGATCTAGATTTGCAACGAAAATGCATGACCTGAAATTTGTTGTTGAGAGGTAAGTTTCAAAGATGAGTCGAGATCTTTGGGTGAACGGTCAGCAGAGTCGTCGATGGTGATATCATATGCGTCGATGTCACATGATCATTGTTGATGACTTGCTTTGAGGGATGAGGGTTGGTTGCATGTGATGAGAAGAGGTAGTGTTGGGAAGAGGCCGAGATCTGATGATGATTAGCAAAAGGTTGATCATGGAAGACGACAAAGGTCGGTGACTTACATGAAGAGACAGAGAGTAATGATGATGGAGGTAGGTCAACAACAGAGTGCATGCTGATGATGAACAACAGATGACTTGGGATGGAAGAATGATGAAAAGGCGCGCAAGAAATGAAAAGATCTGATGCAAATGTCAGTTTAAACGTCAAGGAGAGCAACGCACGTGCGATGCTTCTGAAAGCGCAAGCAGAACAAGACTTACCTTGGGTGGTGCGAAGAGGGCGCATGCTTCCGATGACGGAAGATGAAAAGAAGATGCGCATGAGGAAGGAAGATCTTGTCATCAGACATCAACTTGATGACCTTTGATGAAGACTTGCAGGCTATGCGCAAAGGAAGAGAAGATCTGATGCGGTTGTCAGAAGAAGCGTCAGAAAGAGCAATGCACGTGCAATGCACGTGCAATGCTCAGGAAGGTGGGTGAAACAAGACTTACTGAGAGGGAAAGAGCGATGCAAGAACAGGCGTCAAGTCAGCTCGCACAGAAGAGGCAACAACAGCCGTGTTTGATGGTAAAAGAGATGGATGAAGAAGGTAAGTGTTGATGCATGTGTTGATGGAAGAATTGGAGAAGAGCACTGCAGGAGGAAGAGGTGAAAAATCCGACGCACGCCGGTCAAAGCTCACGCAATGCTGGGTGAGTCAACAGATCCCCTTTTGCGTAGCAGTGAAGCAGAAGTCTACCAGGGGTTGTTCTCAGAGTAGACATACACCAATCTAGTACGCCAGTGCGGTACGAAGGTGTTGTCTACTGTAAGTTACTATATCCATCAGCATGAGCTCTAACACTAGGAGGATCAACCATCACGAACTGTGGGCTTTGGCACCGTAGTAGTAACAGGCCAGATGGAAGGCACAGACTAGGAGTGCTATCAGAAGTATGGTACCTCGTCTCATCGCGTAAAAGGTAGACACAATGGGAGAGCAAGCTTGGTTGCAAGGACAAGGCCGAGAAGGACTTTTGTGTTTTAGGAGAGCTAGGCAGCGATCAATGCCTCTCGAGATGGCCGAGAAGCTAATAGACAGACAAGAGAATAATTCTTGTCTCGATACGAATGCTAATCTACGTCGTAGGTGCTTAAAGAGTCCATTTACTCATTGACCATGGTATTCCACCTTCTCGAGGCCTCCTCTACGTTGAACGCTATTAAAACAGCTGTTTGAATGCAACGACAGATCAACATGCAAAGCTGAGTCAGAGAAAGCTCGTCGTCCAACTATTCAACCAAGGAAAACTGCACATCCCATCTATCAAGGTTTGCTGCTTGCACGCTGCGAAAATGCATGAATGAATTCGAGACGCTCGAAATTGCCAAAGAGAGCCCTAGAACACAGCTTTTGATCAATGGTTACAAGGCACTCTCACTGGACGTTCATGATATGCTCAATTCGATCTTGCCTTTTTACACGCCCTCGGATGATGTAGACGATATCCGAGAAGTGCTTTGAAAGAATGTGAAATTGAGCAGCCTGCAGGACGAAGCTGGGACGACATCATCATTTTGCGTCGTTTCAAGTCGTCGAACGTGTTCGACTACTTTTCATTAAGAGTGCAACCATCGATAAACCAGCCCTTTACCTACACCCAGCCTGACCCCTTTCGTCTCGAACCTCATCCTTCCCCAACGCGACCATCACCACCATCACCACCATGTCTGCATTCAGTCTTTCCAACGACGAGGACTCGTTCAAGAAGTTCTTCATGGACAACGTCAAGAAAGAGCCCGATGTCATCTTGACACCCAAACCCCGTGGTCCTCCCAGCATCTCGGTCGGAGCCGTGCCTGGCCTCCCCTTCGCGGACCTGCCCGCCGTCACCTGGATGGCAGAACGCAAGGCAAGGCCCGGTGTGCTGCCTACACAGTCTCTCTCCACGACTACCCTAGAGAAGATCCTGCCGGACGACAACTTCGAGCAGCTGGAGAAGTGGTACAAGTACGAGCGCGTCAAGGCGGAGCTGGAGGAGTGTTATCGGCCTAGACTGGTGGCCGCGGAGGCAGAGTTCGAGAAATGGAGGCACATGGCCGAGCACACTGCTGCTGATGTTGCCGCTACCAGAGAGGGGGACGACGAAGTTGCTGCAGCAATGCACGATGCCATCCTCGACAGAGCACAAGGCAGAGTCGTGCACTGGAGACCCATCGTCGAGAGAGAAAGAACGGAGGTCCAACGTCGCGAGAGTAAGATCCGTGTCTGGGAACAGCCCGCTTTGGACGCCCAAGATCTACTCTCCAAGAGACACGGCCCACTCGATGTCCGCTGGATACTAGTGCTGTACATCAAGATCAGACAGCACAGTTCTGTGAGTGGGGATGAGCAAAGGAAGAGCGTCGGTCGATAGGGAACAAAGGCTAACGTATCATCATCTAACAGGGTCCTAACGAGATCCGACAGAAGACAAAGATTGCAATCCAAGAGATGGAAGACAACTCTGCCTCTTGAGGTCCATCTCCTCGAACTCAGCAATTGGCGAGGATAGGACAGTGACCGCTCCACCAGCACCAATCCGCCACACCCCCTCATCCTCCCATTGAAATGCCGTCCGAATTACCACCGAGAAGTCTCCACCACCCCCGACATCAAAGTACCCAAGCACACCGCTGTAGATTCCTCTTGCTTTTCCTTCTATCTCTGTCAACAGCTCGCACGACCGTTTCTTGGGAGCACCAGTCATGGATCCTGGAGGGAGAGAGGCCGCTAGAACATCAATGCCAGTATGTCTAGACCCTTCTTGCAGTTGACCTTCGATGACTGAAACGAGCTGGAAGACAGTTTGGTACTCCTCAACAGTCATCAACTTTTCGACTTTCACATTCCCAGACCCGACCACACCATGCAAGTCGTGCCTGATCAAGTCGACAATCATCAGATTCTCAGCTCTTTCCTTATCGACATTCAATAACTTTTCGGCGTCCTCCCTGGTAAGACCGTCCTTTTTCTCAACAGTCCCTTTGATGGGTCTGAACTGACATTTGCCAGCCCGAGACCATGACAAGAATCGTTCTGGGCTAGAGGACAGGATGGTTACAGCGTTTCCTTTTACTTCCTTAATTTTCTTCTTGTTTTCTTCTTTGCTTTCTTCTTTGCTCCCTTCTTTATTTCCTTGTTTGTTGCTGTCCTTCAAGCGCAAATATGCACCAAACGGTGCAGGGTTCCGTGTTCGCAGGCGCTGGTAGAGCTCGAAAGATGACGGTCTGCAGCTTCCGTCATGGGAAACTATGCTTTGATCGGTCAAGCAGAGTTCGTAGGAATCACCAGCTCTTATGTGGCTCTGACAAATCTCAACCTTCTGCACATACTCGTCCTGTATCGGAGCAATGATGGCTGGTATAGGTAGTCCTGGCTTATCTAGAGGTGCAGGCTCCTTCGAAAGTTCTTTCACAGTGTTTCCAGCTTTTTCGAACCAATGATCATCTCTTCCTTCCAAACTTTGAATGTAAACCTTTCTCTCGACGTGGTCAACAATCACGCTGCGTGACACAAAGACGAACCAAACATCAGGGCGGTCGTCGTTTGCCGGTTGAGCAACATCAATTGTCTCCAAGCCAGCTTCGTAGGATACGAATCCGACAAGGCCGCCCCAGAAGGGTAGATCAGCATTTCCATCTGTTGCCTTATTTGCGGCCATGAAAGTCTCAACGCTCGACCAGATGTCGGACATAGAACCATGGTAGGAGCTGTTCGTACCCGAGAGACTGCTAGTGATGATGTGATTGCCAGTAGAGTACTTGATTGATGGAGCATCTTCTACACAACCGATGATACTGAAGCGACCAGTCTCTGGTCGGACAGGCTGCCCGTTCTTGCTGCCAGATTCCAACAAGACGGCTTGCTGATTGATATCCTGCAGATTTCGGAGCAGAGCAGCCACATCTACTGGACTAGAAGTCATGTCGATGCACCTCCAGCTGACAAATCTAGGAGAAGCCGGGCGTCCCATCCTAGACGAGTCTCGAGTGACCGCTGGAGTTGTGGCTGTAGTGTCTCTGACGGTAGGGTTGACAGCATCGAACAGAGATGATGAAGTGCTTGCAGAATCGTCACCGCTCTCACTGTTTGCATCGCAAGACTCCACATCGATGGAGAGATGAAATGCAGTCGGGGTTTGGATCTTGGCTGCCTGGTTGACAGTCCATGCGAAGGCTTCAGACCACCAGTTGTGGATGATTTGTGCACCAGCAGAGCTTGTGCAGATTGACTCCGGATGATACTGCACTCCATAAAATGGTTTGCTTGTGTGTCTGATACCCATGAGGATTGGCCCATTTTGGTCATCTGACAAGTCCCAGGCAAGTGGTATGATGTCTGGGCAATTCGAAGTGGCCCTCCATAGATCAGGAGATGTTCTGTCTACGTTGTGACCAAGCTTTGCGTGCAGCGAATGGTATTGAGTGGCCATGAGGACATCAATATCCTGGAACAGCGACTGTCCTTGGTGGGAAACCTCAGTCACCAAGCCATGACGAGGTTGGAGGAGTCTACCGGCTGTACCTCCAAAGGCAAGGGCGAGACTTTGAAAGCCAAGGCAAATACCCAGGACAGGCAAGCAGACTCCTTCAGGCAGATGCCATAGTTTCCCAATGAGACCCAGATGGTGAGAATTTCTAGGATCGCCAGGACCAGGACCAGCGACTACAGCGTCGAAGCGTTTGAGAAAAGCATGAAAACATGCATCATCGGTTTTAGCAAATCGCTTGTCATCAATTTTGATCACTTGCACGGTGGCATTGAGATCCTGTTGAAGCAGATTGATGATATTATTGCTAAAGGAGTCATAGGCATCCAGGAAAAGTAGATGAGGGCGGTGCATTAGAACAGGACCTCGATAGGATGGCAAAGTCAAGAGAAAGGAATGTCGGGAAAGAGAGTCAGCCTTTCGATACAGACTGTCAAGAACATGCGAGCCGGTTGATTATGAGTGGTGATATTGTTCGAGCGGATGGCAAGATATCATGATGAATCGACAGGGTCTAGAAAGAAAAGCTGGAGGAACTAATGCCGGATTGGGGAAGGCTTTCCCGAGAAGGTTAATTCAGCCCTACAGCGCTTCACGTCTTCCTGCAGAAGTCGCGACAGCTTGGCGCCGTCACGCTCTGATGTTTGAGCAGCAACTTGAGCAACAGCTTCCTTTGAATACGCGCGGTAGTGAGAAAGTTGCGGTCGTCACACTCTCTCAGCAATGGCAAACACATGGAATGGCACGCCGCTGGACGAAGTGCAGTTCCGGCGGCCAGAAGTCATTCAGTGGTGGGGAGGAGTTCACCAAGACTCTGGTAAGTTGACTGTCTTCCCTGCTATCATGCCTTCACTAACAAGCGTCGTCAGTACATGCCATCCTCCGCGAGTCACCCTTCTTCGATCACACAACCAAAAATGGACTTCTCTGGAAACAGACCGAGGTCAACCCACACATGTGGGAGTTGGTCCGAACTCGACAGGCGCTCGAGACACGGCTGAAGCAAACGAACGGTGTGGAATACATGATTGTTGGTGAGCCACAGCCAAACACAGATCCGGCCTTGGGCCCAGACACAGGCATCTGGGTCATCCGCAAGCAAGACCGCCGCAAGAGACCTCCACAAGCAGACGAGATCACCGTCCTGGGCACATACTACCTGGTCGGCGAAAACCTATACCAAGCGCCGTCGGTCTACGACATTGTCGGCAACCATCTCCTCTCGGCCATGAACTCGCTTACCAAGTTCGCCCAATCCGCTGCTCCCCTACCACTATACACTCCTGCAACAGGATATACCTACTTCCCGCCTACCACTACAAAGACACTCGCCGCATCGCAAGCCTTGTCCTCAACCAGTCGAGAAGCAAGTACAGCCCCTACACCAGCCGATGTACCAGCTGCTGCTGCTCTAGACTCGGCTGTCCAGTCGAAAACAACTCAAGACGCAGACCCTCGCGCGCAAATGGCCCTTTTTGAGTCTTTCAACATGATGCTTCACTATGGCGACGAATACATGGACGAGAACCCCCTCCGAGGCGAACCTGGCAACTTTACCTTTTCCGCAACCAAGCACCACGTCCGCGCAAAAGCAGAGGCCGCCGAGGCCGCAAAGGTCAAAGAAGCCGAACTGGCCAAGAAGCTAGAAGAAGCAAGATTGGCTGCTCAGGCTACACCTTTCGCGTCTGCAGCCGCTAAGAAGGACGATGAGGAAAAGACGAAAAAGAAGGTCAGGGACAAGATCAAGAAGAGAAGAAGCAAGGGTCTTGCTACAAACCCGAGCACTCCAGCCAGTCCTGCTACTCCGGCTTCTTAGTCGAAAAGCAAGGGCAATCGAGTCCTGGCAGACTTGCCAATCTACTAATGACCACTAAAGCAATATGATACCCATGAATCGAAAATCAATATAATCCTTAACCAATCTCAACGTCGACGTGACTGTGATTAGAAGTACCTTCAAGGGACTTGTTGATGTCGGGGTCATCGCCAGAAATAGCATGTAAAGCTTTCCCGACGTACTACTGACATCTGCGCCCGCGTGAGAAGAATCTTGCCGTTCACCAGCTCAATGTGAAGTTTCTCACATCAGCTCGAGTCGTCCGATGAACCAGTCAGACCAGAGGAAACGTTCAGACATACAAAAGTAATCTGCGAACGATGGTGTATCAATAATCGAAGTAAAGACTTAAAACATCTTCATAAAGCCGACCGAAATCATTTACATTCCATCCATGCCAACTACTCAAGACTCGCACAATCCACTCCCATTAATCTGCAAAACCGAGTAGAACACCACCGGCACACCTCCCTTGACACTAACATATAAATCACCCTTCCCATCCGTCGTAAACTTCTCACAAGCCAATAAATCCACCACTTCCATCTCCGCATCAAATCCAGAACTCGTAGCAAGTAAAGTGAGATTGGCATTTCCTGACGAACCTAAATTGTTGAAGATGCCAATGACTTGTGTATCGTTTCCTCCTTTTCTCATCACGATCGTGTGCTCGTCGGTCCAGACTGGGTATGCGTTGTATGTCAAATACCCCTCATCTTTTTCAATGGCCAGGTTACGGATAGCGTTTAGTTTGGTGATGTGTTTGTACAATGTCGCTGCAGTATTGTACCCACTAGTCCAAAGCGCTTCTCTATTCTTCGGCGTAGAGGATCCGGAAAAATGCTGTTCTTGGCCTTGATAGATGACTGGAATACCATCTGCTAGTATCTGAAAAGCGATAGCGTTTTTAGCCAACGCCATATCTGCAGTCAAAGAAGGGAAACGAGGATTATCGTGGTTTTCGATAAAGGAACCTAAGAGGGATGTATCCGTGCAGGTGGATTTCATGGTATTGATGCCGTTTTCCAATTGTTTGATGTCGCCGGAGGTGGAGCTGAAGGCGGAGGTGATGTTGTAGTAGAGTGGGTAGTTCATTAGACCTGATATGGAGCCCTGGTAGTCGCAGACGTAGTCAGCGTTGTTGTTGAAGACTTCACCGATGGCGTAGATGCCTGCTGCTGATTCGAAGGCTTTGAGAGAGGCTTTGTCGACTTCGGCTGTGCTGTCGATGCGGAGACCGTCGACTGTGATTTGAGTTAGTGTGAACATTGCGGACAACTGCCAACAAGAGGATATGTACTTGTGTAGTTTGCAACTAATTGTTTGATCCATATTGCCCACATGTCTTGGACTGTGGTGTCTTCTGTTCGTAGGTCGGGCAGCGATACGGTATTGTCTCCCTCCCAGCACTAAAATCTAGTCAGTGGAGTATTTGAAAGGGATGTTGCGAAGACTGACCAACTCCATGCTGGTGTGGTTGTTATAGTCAATCAAGCAGAATGGATGATAATATGACTTTTTGTCGAAAGGGTTGAATGTCGAATAATCAACACAGTCACCACAGCCTGCATAGCCCATGTGGTTTGTGACAATGTCAACCATCAAGTACATGCCTCGCTTATGCAATGCGTCTGATAGTGAAACGAGATCCGCGGCAGAGCCGAAGTTCGTATTGACTTCATAGATGTCTTGTGCCCAGTAGCCGTGGTAGCTTGACCCATCGGCAGTTAAAGCATCGAGATTCTTGACTACTGGTGAGATCCACACCTGTAGACAATCAGTACTTATCTGGATATAGACCTCTCATACTGACAGCTGTGAATCCCATGTTTTTTATGTAGTCGAGTTTGTTTACTAAGCCTTTCCATGTGCCGCCACAGTAGTCTCCCGGATCACAAGACGCCGTGGTAGAGCCATCAGTCCGAGCAAAGCGGTCTGTCATCACTTGATAGATGGACTGAGGACGCCACTCCGATGGTGAAAGGCCATTCGCGGCGGCGAAAGTCACTAAGAACGAAGTCAATCTTCGAAAATGCATGACGAACAGTTGGAGCCTCAAGACACGAGATGTTGAATCCCGTAGAGCCGGAAAGTGGCAGCATATTTATTCTGCTTGTCGTCTCCTGAGATGGTCTAGTCTAATCAGCGTCATCGTGCGTGTGCTCAGGATGCAACACAAGTTGCGCCTCTGGAGTTGATGCGATCTACAAACGTGCGTCTCTTTCAACGACAATCTTTACTAATGATGGGGTGTTTTCCAAATAAGTCTGCGCCTGACGTTCAAGGTCAAGGTTCCTTCTCCTCTCAATTATCCTCATGATGGAGCGCATGACCATTGGAGATTGCATGTATGATGCCGGAATGCAGAGAGCTTGGCTTGGTCATTTCGGAAATATAACAACGCAGTTGCTTGTTCTAGTGAAGTCCGAGCAGTCCGGCTAGCCATTGTCCAGTGATACTGACAAGATGGTCGTCCTCGGGAGAAATCTGAAACGTCTAAGGGGACTCGATGGTGATTTCGTTGCTGCACTTGCGTATGATCGAGGAGCATCTCTTACCTGCAGTTATATTATGCCACCACAACTTTAGAAACAAAGGCTATTGGCGCTCTTACACACGTCGAAACAGTGCGGAGAAACATCGTAGGCTGGAAGGGATCACATGTGAAGTACAATGTAGCCCATTTTAGCCCGTCAAGCGCTTGGTCTGTAGGTCGGAGATATTTGGACATGCTCTCCTGCATTGTGGCTTCCAAGTATAAGGCCGTAACAACCAACTACAGAAAGCTTAGTAAGACGGCAGATCAACATCCATCAGAAGACTCCATCATATCGAGTAGGTTCACATCATCCATAGAGAGTTGCTGTTCTCTTTTTGGACCTGCTGGCTCTGGATTTGAATGTCATTGTGCATTTACGCGGCCATGTAAGGCAAAATGCATTCGTCTTTGAGTCAGTCTCCGAAGCAATTAAGCGCGGATAGGTACAGCAGACCAATCCCACGAATATCAATATCCCAGTGCAAATTCTGATCTGTTCCAGGAAGATTTTTGGAACTCGCAAATCGACGGGTGGGATGGAAGCTTCCCCATCATCTGAAGCGGGCATCATGTCTCAGGCGGTGTGTTACAGTGCTCGGCATCAACATGAGTGTTACATCGTGGCGGTCGAAGCCCATGTGGTACCATCCCCTGGGAAGATACTCGATGCATGTATACATATCGTGGCAGTTGACCGGTGGACGTTGGAAAGGAGGTGCGCAAGGCGCTCGCACATTTCGTTGTGGGGATTGCGGGGTTGGTGATGTTGTCGACCGAGGCGGAATGCGGTAAGCATTTGCATGTGCCTGTTGCAGCATCTCGTGACATGATGTTGGTGTGTGGTCAAAAGATGACTTGAGGGTGTGGACGGGTTTCAACGTGCTATCGTCAAGATAAGTTGGAAGCCTGCTTCAGCATCTGTTGTTGTGGTTGTTGTCTTCTCTCAGCGTGTTCCACCGCGTAGGTGTTGGAGATGTCGGGTAGATTCTGGGTTGTTCTTTTACACCAAGATTATGCTTACGCATGTGGGACAGAGAATTGCACTTTCCGCATACAGTCTGCAACGCGACATCATGATTGAGACTCGAGAGGTCACCCTGACTTGTCATGACAGAACGGCATCTTTCGAGCTGTGACAGTGCTTCGGTCTATCCAGTCTGGCGGACGTCTCATTTCGACAACAAACATTTCTCGCTCAGCTTGAAGCCTTCGTTCAATGTCGTGTTGGAGCCCTGGAGCTTTCGTTGCCAGCCATCAGATTTCTCATCACAGTATCCGTACTCGCCGCCTCATCATCAGTCCACGAAACAGGCTAGCAACTACCCAGCGAGCTCTTCATGATAGACCTCGATCAAAGCGACAACATCGATTCGATCAAGAGCAGCGTGTTGTGGCCATCGCCGGAACTCGCCTTGACATTCTTTCAGTGGGGTCTCGGATGTTACTCCGCATACGTCACAGGGTCCACCTATGTCATTGCGAGGCCGTTGCGGGTCCAGCGAACATCTGCAAGGTTCTTTGAAGGTCTGTCAATGCTGAGTTTGTAAATACTGTATCTTGTTCATCCTTAAGGCTTGTCTCTTTGAAAATCCAGAAATTGTAGTAAACATGGCACAGCCTGGGGATGCCATGAACAAGCGGGAGGCTGCTGAAGCGCTGGATTCCCTATTACTCATGGACGAAGTCTGGTACGAAAGACTGGACCTCACACGTGCTACTTCCTGACTGATGATGGATACAGGGATGAGAGCGACATTGGTTCGGCGAAAGACTGGCCAGAGTCCCTGCAGTCGATGGCGCCTTTCATCTTCACCCTTTCGCATCCAGCCGCCATCTTCTGGGGTGACAAGCTCGTCATGATCTACAATGAAGCCTGGGAAGCGACAGCACACAATTCAATGAAACAAGGGAAACCGCCGAACGACGCCTTCTCCGAGGACACGACCAAAGCTCTACGTGAATATTGTCAAGGGCGGATACCGCGAGCTATCGCCCCCTCAGAACTGTCAGATCATCATCCCAAAGGCTCAGAACCATGTCCGATCGTATGCAGCCCGATACACGAGGGGGAAAAGGCGTCAGGAGTTCTGGTGCAAATCTTCAGCAAGACATACTCGAAACCAGGTACCGGACAAGGAAAAGCCGTATCCAAAGAGGATGGAAGCCGAAAACAGTCATCGGGCGAGAACATGGAGAAATACGTGGACCACGAGGAAACTGCCCTAGACAGACAACCTTTCTTCCAGAAGTTTGCAGAGATGCTGCCTACTGGTCTTGCCATTCTCAACCACAAAGCAGACCCGCTGTTCGTCAATGGCCAATTCTATAATTTGACTGCCCATCGTGGTCCAGATCACTCTTTTAGGATGTGGCCTGAGACAATCCATCCAGACGATTACGAGAGAGTCATGTCCGAATATCACACCGCATTCGAGTCGCAGACAGAGCTGGAGACGGAATTCAGAGCCTTTGGTGAAAACCAATGGAGACTGTTCTTGATGCGACCACTTGGAAAGAACAACCTTCAGCAATTCACGCTGAGACAGTTTGGTGGCTATATCTGTGCTTTGATCGATGTATCAGACATGAAGAACGCCGAGCTTGCCCAAACCAGAGTCGCCAAAGAAGCGAAAGAAAGAAAACAGCAACAGGAGCGTTTTATTGACATGATCTCACACGAAATCCGCAATCCTCTCTCGGCCGTGCTACACTGTGCAGAGGACATTCTGGACGCTGTGCAGGACGGAGAAGCCAAGTCGGATAACATTGCTGTGGACGATATTGTTGAAGCAGTCCATACCATTCAGCTATGCGTGGATCACCAGGCGAGTCACAGTTGAAGTTTAATGCACTTCGCTCCGGCTAACATTACATCCAGAAAAATCTTGTCGACGATGTTCTTTCTTTCTCAAAACTCGACGCTTCTATGCTCTCACTCGCCCCCAGGTAAGCTTGATTCCGGAGCAAGCTCCAGAACAGTTACTAATATGAAAACAGAGCAACGAAACCAAAGACCCAAATGGCAGATACACTTAAAATCTTCCAACCAGAACTGCGCAAACAGAAAGTCGAGTTTGGCTATACTGTCAAACCTGAATACGACAATTGCAACGTGGACTGGGTCATGGCAGATCTTGTAAGAATCAGCCAAGTCATTGTCAACCTCATGACAAATGCCATCAAATTTACGACACGGTCAACTCGCAAGAAGAAGATCAACATCGAAGTAGCTGCATCTCTAGAAAGACCGACGTCATATCCACCAGATGTAGTCTTCTTCAAGACCGATGAACTTGGCCTCAAGACCGACGCTACTGGAAACCCTGAATGGGGCGACGGAGAACCACTCTACATCATGGTTGCAGTAAAGGACACAGGTATAGGAATAAGCGAAGAGAACCAATCGAAACTGTTCGAACGTTTCCAACAAGCCACACCAAAGACAGGTCAGATGTACGGCGGGTCTGGACTGGGCCTTAATATCTCTCGCAAGATGTGTCAACTGCACGGTGGAGAGATTGGTGTTTCCTCGGTCGAGGGAGAAGGATCGACCTTTGGATTCTTTTTCAGGGTCCGACGGGGAGGTGAGCCAGAGGACGCCGAGAAACTGGAACCAAAGGAGCTCTCTGAAAGGCTGAAAAAGAATACTCGTATGGACACTGAGGAGGTAGAAGAGGACAAGGTTCCTGACGACTTGAAAAACATATCCAAAGATAACACCGGAACAAACGACGACGACCCACCGAAAGATCGATGGCAGCACACAGCGGATATGGCAGACCAAATGAGCGAAAGGCATAAAGACTGCAAGTCTGCCGGTGACCAAGGCGAGAAGTCACACTCCAGGGCCCAAGACGACGAATCTCAAAGGCGACAAAAGAGACCAGCAAATGCGGGCCGAAGCTCACAACGACCGGATCCGACATTTGAGGAACGGAAGTCAGCCCCATCCGAAAACAAGGACAGCAAGGACATTGAGTCTGGGAAACATGACAAGAAGAAGTCTGTCGACATCTCAAACACAGAAAGTGATTCCAAGCCTACTATACTCTTTGTCGAGGTGAGTCTTCAACGTATTAACCACCAATTCATCTTCTCACAATTCTATAGGACAACCTGATCAACCAGAAACTGCTGAAGAAGAAGATTGAGGCCAAAGGCTATCAAGTTACTACCGCAGAAAACGGAAAAGAGGCGCTTGATATAATCACAGCACGTTCTTCGGCACAGCAGCCTCCGTTCGACTGTGTACTCATGGATCAAGAGATGCCAGTCATGGATGGCCAGACTGCGTCCAGAGAAATCAGAAAGTTCGAGGGGGACAATGACTTGCCAAACGTCAATATCATTGGTGTTACGGCGAACGTCAGGGAAGAGCAGCAGACGGCCATGACTGATGCTGGAATGAACGATGTTATTGCTAAGCCATTTAAGATGGAGGACTTGCTGGAGAAGGTTAGGAGAGGCAGCAAGTGATGATGATGAACATTTTGCATGATCTTGCATGAGCAAACGGAATGGGAAGGATTGGGAAGGAAAATTAGCATTGGGATTTCTTCTACTATTGCATAGTACGAAGTTGTGTATCAACATTATGAGTTACGACAGTATCAAATCCAGAGCTTAGGATGAAACATGCTTTGTGATTTCACGGAATCTGACCTGCAGCTCTTGTATCATTTTTCCTAATTTTGCTTTTTCGTACTCTACGTTCTCGCGTTCCGCGGGCACCGCCATCCGGCAGCGAAGCCTTCGTGTCGGCTTTATTCATCACTACAGAGTCATCCGCTCGTATTCCACCTTTAGCATCACTTGACACGATGTAGTACTCGGTGACCACTTCCCTAAAATCCAGGATGGTTTCGCCATCCATGATCTTGGCTCGCCGTTTGGCCGCCGAAGAGAAACCTTCTACGACACCTGACGCGCTTTCTATAGAGCTTCCTTCCTCCGCTCGTTCTTCGTCGAGATGGTGCGTATGTCGCTCGAGATATGATTTCTGATCCGACCACAACAATGTCAACACAGCTGGAGAATGTCACCACCGAAACTTGTCAGGACTGGATGCTCAATGGAGCAATACCCGAGGCGGACACTGAAATCTCAGGCATCGGCGCGATATTGGCCTTCCTTCTGAGTGCATACATCACGTTCGCCATTGTGTTGATCTCATATCTTCTGGGCTCTATTGACACAAGCCTTTTGCGTCCGGTGGATCTCTACGTCCATAGATTGCCATCTCAGCGACGGACAAGCATATCGTGGCACAAAGCGCTGCACCAGTGCGTGCTGCTACTGAGCGATCAACAAATTGTCACTGGAATCGCTGTCTGTATGGCTGGATTTATTGCACTGCATGGTCGTATATCCGTCTATCACTTCCAGATTGTGATCATGCTGGCCTGGATGTCAAGCTCCGTCCATCTGTCGGCACTCACGATGCTAGGAGAGTACTTTCGGAAGAGACCTGGAGTGCTAGGCTGGCGCATCGTTGGAATGCTAGTTCTTCTCATCCTTCTCTTAGCGGCACTGGCACCGACCAATTCGAACCTATGGGCTACCCAGTGGACGCCGGACAGTGAGCATTATGAAAAGACTAGTTGGGCTATCCCAGCTAAATGCTTCTTCTTTCACACCTGGGGTGAGGGTGTGAATCCGGATGCACCTCTTTCATATCTCATCCTGACTTTGTCCTACATTTGGAAAATTGGTTCCTTATTTCGAAGCTCAAGGAATGTGTTCCATCGACGTGTCCGCGGACCTTATGAGTATTTCTTAGAGCGAATTCTGCACAAAGAAGCCATCAAGGCATCGAAATGTCGCGGTAAACGTAGGTTGAGCTGGATATACTATGCGACCATGGTTGTATACATCATACTTTTGGCATTGTTCGAGTTCAGCGCTTCGTTCGCCGCATCGCTGTGGCTATCTTATGTTGGCCTTGTATACGGTACAATTCAGATCGTAATCCCACGCCAGCAAAATTCTTGGTGGAACAGCAAAGAGAACTCCTGGACTTTTGGTCAGATAGTTCCGTTGGTGCTGTTGATCCAACCCATCGGAGCAATACTCGAAAATTACAGAAGCCGAAATCACAAGGCTAGTTCCGATCAAGACTCATTGGCCAGCGAAGAAGAAGCATATGAGCTCAACTTCTCACTCGACAATGCCCTTGCGTCTAGCCGGAGTATTCCAAACAGTCTGACCTTTTCGGAAACATTCGCTGCACTCGAAGTAATCAGACCGTCTGCACGCTCATTGGAAGTACTGGAGCACCAAATGCCATTCTATTCGTCAGCTTTGTTCACTACCTTGATCGCCTGGATACAGGTCGGCATAGCAGTCATTTCAGGCGTAGTTTTCTGGATAGATGCTGATAGTATCGGCTATGTCTCAAGCCACAACTACTATTTTGTTTTGATCGGCTTAGGAGGGTTCTCCGGTGTCATGATCATCTGGACTCTAGGTTCTATACCATTGAGTCGGGTGTTCAAGTGATCAATTAAACCAAGGTGAGACCGCTCGATTTGCCTCCTAAACTAATAGATAGCAACAATGATGTGCTGATGGGGATTTTAGCAATATTCCGACGCTCTTGATGAAACCCCAGAAGCGAATATGCATTGAGTCGCGATGTGGCATCCAAACCTAGAAAGAGCTTTCGAGAGCGTCGACAGAATTATGACGCGAAATCTTTCACCGGTTCGGCAGGCGCGATGACAGAGCCATCAAACCCATCGCTTTTTAATATTCGAGAAAGTATCAACATCCTCATCATCGGCATCAGTCATCTATACCCATCACATCGTCTCAAACATTCATAATCCTCATGTCACTTCAGCCAACCGTTCAGGCTTCCTCGAGCAGTCTTCGTCCTCGAATCGTGCTACTATCGCTCGCACTTCCCGAAAATGACCAAGAAGAGCAGAACGACAGACTCTGGACGCGGCTAAGACTCCAAGCACAGCTTCGGCGTTACACGCGAGCTATCGACGCTCTTCTGTATCTGGCTTTCAATACTCCGACGGCGATCATCATTACCGATTCTGCAATCATGGAACCAAGGTATAAATCTCTAGCCATTTTGATTCGAAACTACGCGATCACCGGTGGTACGGTCATTCTACGCTGCGCCTGCTACCAAGCCATGGATGAGCAAAAGACCAACTTCTTCTTCAGTGATTGCTTCAACCTGCCATGGATTCTTGGCGACAGAAAGACGGGATCAACGTATTTGAACAAGGAGGTAGCAGACAAGCTACCATTGGGCCAACAGAGTTCGGAGTCGTTGAGTAAGCGATGCTAGTCGGAAAGCATACACCTGCGACGAGTAATTTCTGGTCGCCTTTACAAGCCACCCATCAGCGCTGAACGACATCTTCGCAACTCCATCAGACAAACACCCATGGTCTGGACCGTGTACGGCAGAGGAAGTCTAGGTTACATCGGAGCCACGGGTAGATATCATTATACCGAGGCCATGATCATGGCTATGTGTGGACTCAGTCTCGAGAACCATTTATCTGGAGACTCTCACTCTTCACAGCTGAAGAATCATCCCATGGAGACTTTGATATCGGCCATGCGGCGTCTCAGTCTCAAAGACATTCCCATTCCTTTGATGTCCCGACAGCAATGATCCGTCATTGTCTTGTGTTTCCATCTCATGATTCCCACTCGTGTTCTTTTTGGTATCATCAACCCCCTTCATTCTTTCATTATATATGACCAGTACAACCACAATGCTACATCTTTGGCATTCTCTATAAGCCCCCCATAGATAATCAACCGTGATACTTCAGGTATATCTTCGGCGATAGTCGTGCGCACGTCGGCGCTTGCTTGGATGATCTGATAAATGAGAGGTGTATGGACATATACAGAGGCTGGACTGAAGCAGATGAAGCCATGGCGGGAGAGTGCCTTGTCAGCTTTTGGCAATTTTACACGAGCTCGGCTGCCCTTGCCACACCCGCCCACTTCACCTATTCAACTGTTCAACGCCCCGCGACGGCAAGGAAACAACAGCAACCAACAGGGAAACCTCATCGTTCTTACAACGTTTTAATCCTTGAATGATCTACAAGATTGATGCCTATTCTACATGAAACAATGATCCAGTTCTAGCAGCCCGCTATCGAAATCTATAGCATGGCAGAAGGTCCAGGTCTTTTGTCGCATTTCTGCATGGCGACAAACTCCCTAACGGCGCTGCACATGTCTGTCTCCTTACTTTCCTTTCAACCTAACAAACTCCTCGGACAGCAACACCGATGGTCTCGGTTCGACAGACGTTGGAGGTCGCGGCATGGGCGTACGTTTTTCACGTTGTTCGTTGCCTTGCCCTTGCGGTAGGCTCACTTAGCTTCTGAAGAAGAAGCAGGAGAAAAGAAGGTATATGTAGGGGAGATGCAACCTGCCAAAAACCTTCCAGCTTTCTCTTCAAGCCTCTTGCTTGTCCTTTAGTTCTTTATACACTCTTTTTGTGGTCGCTTCGACTACTAGTCATTCTTTTAGACTCCTCGAGTCAATCAACATCCATTTATTAATATCAATTTTGTGGGAAGAAAGCAGCCATGTACTCTACTTTGGCAATTCTCTCCGGTCTTTTGACCTTCATCACTTTCACCACCACTGTGACTGCTCACGGCTTCGTTCAAGGCATCGTCACAAATGGAAAATGGTACCCTGGCGCTCAACCCTGGTGGCGCGTCAACCCTCAGATCCCCCATGCCAAATCTGCCGGATGGTCATCTCTGAATCAGGATCTCGGCTTCATCTCTCCTTCTGAATACGGAACTGCCGACATTGCTTGCCACAAGAGTGCTAAGAGCACCAACACTCGTATCCCCGTAAAGGCTGGCGACAAGGTCAAGCTTCTCTGGTCCGAGTGGCCTCAAAGCCACAAAGGTCCTGTTATCAGTTATCTGGCCAAGTGCCCTGGCGATTGCTCGATTGTCAACCCTACCACTCTTGACTGGTTCAAGATTGACCAAGCAGGTCTGATCAATGGCAACCCTGCTCCTGGGTATGTTTGCTCTCTTCCTATTCACCATTGTATCTTTATACTAACAACAATCGTAGCACATGGGCCTCTGATACCCTCATTGCAAACAACAACTCCTGGACTGTCACAATCCCTTCTTCCCTGATTGCAGGCTCTTACGTCCTCCGCCATGAGATCATTGCCCTACACTCAGCCGACCAAGCCAACGGTGCTCAAAACTACCCCAACTGCATCAACTTCCAAATCAGTGGAAAGGGCACTGCCAAGCCCGCCGGTGTCAAAGCGACCAAGTTGTACTCGGCCACCAGCAAGAGCATCGCCATCTCCATCTACTGGCCTGTATTGAAGAGCTACACCATCCCTGGACCTGCGCTCTGGAAGGGAGCTGTGAAGCGTTGGGTCGAGAGAATCTTCGAGGCATAGAGGAATTCCGAAGAGATTTTTTGGATCGGGCGATGTTGGGGAAATATAGTAATATTTAGCTTTAGATATGTAGATGCCCTCGATATCCTACAGGTTGGGATGTCGACAACACCAAAAAAAAAAAGCAATCTTCCGAAGTATCTGGTCCAATAAACATGCAAATGAAAGGTGCAAATGAGAATGCCAGGGGGTCTAGGATAAGTGGTGAGTTTATCAGGGTGGGTGGATATGATGGTGAGGATGAGAAAGAGCGCATGACCATACCTCGAAGATCATACGTGGAGGCAGGAGTAAGGGTGAAAGTGGAGAGAGCGATCAAGGTCACAAGCGTGGCCTACCTTCCTGTTATCCCATCTGCAGTGTTTTGTGACTTCATGCATGATTTCAACCCACGCAGTATTGCGTGCAAGGGATTCGATCGATACACATACTGCTATGGACCTCTGAACGGTACAGAAGCACTCTACGTTCTACATGTATTGTAAAGCTTCCAGCAGACACCGGCGAGACAATAATGCGGTAACAATGAACAGGAGCCAGACATTCGAGCTCGTGTAGAAATAGCAAACGACCTACAGAACACCCGTGTCACACCGCCATCAACTCCACCATACAAACTGTACAAATACACAAACTATCCAAATACCTCAATTTTTACATCGAGAGCTAAAATCTATGCTTCAAAATATGCTTCATCTATATACATGCAATGCGGGCGACTAACCAACCACCTTTTCAATCTCCCAAGCACCTCCCACCCTCTTCTGCACGACCTTTCTAGCACCGACAGGCCAAGGCGTTCCTTCCTTTTCACCTCTCAGACTGAGTCCGACCCAGACTTCCCTTCTCTCTCTACCGTCCACACCGCGAGGCAATTGTTCAATTTTACCCACAGGTTTGCCGACCTCCAGTAATGGCGTGCCCTCGGCGAGATTGGCCAACTGCTTGGCGGTAACGGTGGTCAAGGGGTGAAGTCTTGTTTTGGGGAGTTCGGTGAATGGCGGCGACGGCGCTTGACGCGAGAGATGGGAGTAGATGATATAATCCGGCATCTCCGGTACGGTCAACCTGGCCAAAACAGAGGACGGGTGGACATAGGATAATTTCGCCGCAGCCCTGGCTTCTGGGTCTGTGCCTGCGATGTCGCCTGTGCTGGAGGCGAAGAGGGTTCGATACGGTACTTCGATTGCGCGGCGCGGGTTGCGGGAGAGCGCGATACCGATTATGTCGGCGCGGACGGCGACTTGGTCGATGAAGCCGGCTGCGACGAATTGTTTGAGTATGGCTCTCTGCTTGTCTGTGGGTGGTGGGAGGGTCTTTTGGTTGAGTGTTGGGTCTTCGGTGCCTGTGCGGGAGTGACTGCGGACGATGGCTGTGAGTTGTTGTTTCAATTGCCCGGCTTCTTTCATGGCCTTTTCACGGAGGAAGTAGTCTGAACAGAAAGATGCCGGTGACGAGGAAGCAGAGTAGGCGGCCATTGCTGTCAGCAACTTCAATGCATCACTGCGATCGTCCCAACGTGATAGTGTAGCGTGTGCTTTGCCATATGCCCTTCGCTTGACTTCTGCTGCCGAGGCGGCAATGTTGTCGGCTTCTGAGCGAATCTGGCGTTTTGCAAAACGTTCTCTGGCGGTGTCGTTCTCGTCATCTGACTCTGCTTCATCGGGCGCGTTTTCCAGGTTGTATTGTGTTTGGGGAATGAAGAGTTCAGGAACTGCTAGGGCGGCTACCAGAGCTATTGTGTGAGCTGATAGATTGTAACGTCTACCCAGCAGCAACATCCTTGCGTATCTCGGTGAGAGGGGGTATGCAGACAACTCCTTTCCTGTCTCTGTGATCTTGCCATGTGCATCGATGGCGCCGAGGAAGGTGAGGAGTTTCTCGGCCTTTGCCAGTGCTTTTCGGTCGGGCGGTGTAGGGAAGGGGAAGTTGACTATTGTTTGGATGTCCATGCTCTTGAGGGATAGAACAACACCTTCGATAGGCGAGCGCAGGATCTCAGGTATGGCATACTCTTCGAAATCGCGCTCGTAGACGGCAGACGAGTAGAGACGGTAGCAGTGACCTGGGCCAGTACGACCAGCACGACCGGCTCTTTGTGCTGCACTGGCTTTGCTGATGAAGTCGATCTCGAATGTCTGCACGCCAGTCGAAGCCTCGTATTTCTTCTCCTTTGAGCGACCGCAATCGAACACGTAGCGAACGCCGGGAATTGTGAGAGACGTTTCGGCAACGTTGGTGGCGAGAACAATCAGTCTCGAGCCTTCTGGTGGTTGTTCGAAGACCTTCAGTTGTTGCTTGGTAGGCAGTTGCGAGTAAAGAGGCAGGACATGGACTCTGAGAGATTCAACAGGTTGCTCTTCGCCCTCGATCTCGAACTCCTTGTCGTCTTCCTCTTCATCCAGGCCTCTGATCTCGATGTCTGAGTCATCTGAATCATCATCTTCGTCCCTTCTAGATGCAGGTTGAGCTTCAGCATCCATGTCATCGATCTCCAAAGGAGCATCTGCAGCAGAGACGTGAACTCTAGGTTGCTTGGCTTGGCTACCAGTATCGGCAGGGAAAGCTGTACGCAACTTCTTGGCGAGCTGGATAATCTCTTGTTGACCAGTAAGGAAACAGAGCATGCCACCAGGAGGAAGCTTCTTGTGACCTCTGGTGATCTTGCCGAACATGTCTTCAACGTAGTCGTGTGTCGTCTTGCGGGAAAAGTGATCAGTAACAGGGTATTGTCTTCCCTCTGCCTTCACAATCGGAGGAGGACCATTTCTGAACAGGCGAGTGTTCTCTGTGAAATCGGTGATGCGGAGAGTGGCACTCATAATCACGAGCTTCAGAGGATAGTACTTTTCAGGCTCTTCCTTTGCCATCTGAGCACGAAGATCGACAATTCTGCTCATCATACCGATCAGAATATCAGTGTTGACTGAGCGTTCGTGAGCTTCATCGATGACAATTGCAGAGTACCTGGACAGGATGAAATCGTTGGCAATCTCTCTCAGAAGAATACCATCAGTCATGAACTTGATAGCAGTGTCTTTCGAGACGGTCGTGTCAAAACGAATCTGGTAGCCAACGCGATCCTTCATGCCGCACAATTCAGTGCCTACACGCTCAGACACACTGACAGCAGCAACACGACGAGGTTGAGTGACACCAATCATGCCCTTGGCCTTGCCTTCTCCTTCCGCTTGACCAATCTTGCTGCCGTAACCACTTTCAAACATCATCTGGGGTACTTGAGTTGTTTTACCGGAACCAGTGGCACCCCAGACGACGAGAACGTTGTTATTGTGGACGGCTTCCATGATCTTCTGCTCTTCTTGCACAACAGGCAGCTTCAATCTTGCTTCTTGGATCTCAGGTGTACGAGGGATGACGAGACTGACGGCTGGACGATTGTCTGAGGCGGTAGTGGCGGAAATGGCGAGTTCAGGAGGGAGGGTTTCTGGTGAAGGAGCGCGAGGAACGAAGTTCGTGGGTTGTTTGACGTCCGTCGAATTTACGGCTTCGAGGTTGCTCGACGGGACGAAACCTATAGCATTGTTCCGTTGCTCGGTCGCCCACATCTTGAAGGCGGATGAGCGAGCCTTTTTGGCTTCCTTCACGGCACCTGCATCTTCCATGTCTTCGTCTGATTCCGACTCTTCTTCTGAACCTTCGTCTGAATCCTCTTCATCCTCGTCGTCGTCTTCCTCGTCTTCCTCGTCTGAATCTTCTTCGCCGTCCTCGATGTCCTCTTCTGAGCTCTCTACATCCTCGTCTTCATCATCCTCTTCGTGCTCGTCCCCGGAGAAGCCAGTCCACTCAGGCTCTTGGGCGACTACCGGAGCAGACTTGTTGATGACCTTTGTACGTTTCCTGCTCTTGATAACTGGCTTTCCATCCTCATCTGTCTCGAGCGGCCTCTTCAAACCACTGCCGAACAAGCCCTGCCCTGCAGCAAAAAGTCCACCCTTACCTGCTGCCGGCGCGGGTGCAGGAGCGGGAGCAGATGTCGATGCTTTCGCGGCAGCAGACTTTGATGCCTTTGTTTGCGGTGTTGAAATCTGGTCATCTTCAGACTCGCTTTCAAGCTCAAGCGCCGGTCTCTTCTTCTTCTCGAACAAAATGGCATCATTCGCCGCAACATTAATACCCTGCTCTTTCTCGGCCAAAGCCCTCTCCAGTCTCTCCCTCGCAGATTCTCCACCTCTTCCAAGTTTCTTTGAACTGAGCAACAAACTCGTGTCAACCTTTTGCGCCGCGAGTTTCTTGATCAAGGCCAAATTCTCCTCTTTCTTGAGCTTGTTGTCGATGTACTTGTCCAATCTCTTCTTCTTCTTGCCGCTGATTACAGAAGTGCTGTTTTGCGCGCGGATCTCCGCTTGTAATTGTGCTTTGCGTGCTTCTTTCTCCGAAGGAGTAGGAGGGAGGATTTCGGCGGCGTTTGCGTCGGCGACTTCATCGTGGGAGTGCGAGTTCTTTGCTTTTGCTTTGGCGATTCTGCCCTTTTTGCGATCGCGGGGCACGAATTTGGGCGGCATGATTGTCCCTTGCGCCGAGAGGTATGAAGGAGGGAGGGAAAGATGGACTCGCTCACGAAATGTCGGACATGGCGATTGCAACTTTTCTTATTTAAGCTCCAGGCATGCAGGCGGCTCGGCCCGCGGACGCTGCGGGGTCTAGCGTCAAACCGACCTGTGCGTGCTTTGCTTCATGTTTCGCTGTTGGAAGACGGATAGACAGCTGCATCGCATTCAACTCTTCATCTGTCTTTACAATCACCATGCAGACACAATCACAGCCCACAGCCACCATGGCACAACCCGCAAACCTCACCTTCTCGACTTTCCCCGCACCGAGCAAAACCGTCAGCAACACCATCGCTGGCGTGCCAACCCAAGTAACCGCCCTCAACTTCTCAGACAAGCTCGTCCTCACAATCTCACAATCCGGCCGCTTGAACCACTGGCTTCATGTTCCTCTCTCCGGCGGTCGCCCTCTTGACAACGGATTCCTGAACCCTTCCTCCGAGACAGACGTCGATGCTTCTCTGCTGCCGTTTGCGCACTTGACTGCCACAACAGTATTGGGAGGCACAAGAGGAGAGTTTGAGGTACTGGGACAGACTTTGGCGACGACACTCGCGACTGCGCTGTTGATGAGGAACCCGGAAGAGCAGAGGATGGTTGTGCTGGGTCTGGGCTTGGAGAAGGCTGATCAGGGAAGAGAGGCTTTCGATGAATTGATTGGACTGTGTTTGGAGTGTCTTTGAAGGTATAAAAAAGAGCTTGGGAAAACTAGATTGGTGATGCTTTGTCGCTACACGTTCCAATCTTCGTGTAGAAGACGCTGCAGGAGAAGTTCAAGGACGCCTCTCGAACACACTGTCGCAGACTAGCACCGGCAACTGCGCATAAGAGCGTGAATCGGACACAGGAGAGAAGACATGCGACGAGCCAAGAAGTACGAGGGAAGGACAGTACGGCACAAACAGACTGTACTTTTGGTTTCTAGCCATGCGGTCTGCACTCACTCTTGCGAGGAGCAGAAAACCCAGTCACGAGAGAAACGAAGTGAGGAAGAAGGGAAGAAAGTGCAAAGCAAAAAGTCGTGCATTCAATGACAGCCTCTATGGCTGATTCTACTCGTATACCCATTATCAAGACCTTGGTCGAGTCTTGCATCAATCTAGCCTTCCCAGAAACGCCTTGTCATGCCTTGTGTCATGCGTGTTGTATGTCTTGTGTATCCATGACCCAACTGATATCATCTCATCCGTCTAAGCCATCTTTGCACTTCTCTCCCTCAGTCCGTTGACGACAATGTCCACGCTTGCCATGTCCTCGGCGTCGAACTTGCCGTCGCCGACAATCTCCTCGGGCAGGTACTTGACAGCCTCGTCCAGCGCAGGCTGGTAGTTTCTGACTTCGGAGCTGATGACACGGATAGCCTTCTTACGCACACCGGCGTCAGGATCTGAGCAAAGTTTTGCGACCTTGGGAATCGCGCCGACTGCTAGTGCCTGTAATCGTCAAAGTCAGCATTACGCCCAAAGGTGAAGGAAGACAAGACGCTACTCACACGCTCCTGACACTTGATGTTGTTCTGCACAGCAGTCCCCAAACACCAACAAGCCATCTCCCTATCCTGCGTGTCCTCCGACTCCAACTTCTCCACCAATGGCGTCCACAACTTCAGCGCCTCCATGTTATTCGCATTGTCCAAGTTCTCCACCAATTGCTCAAAGTTGTCCCAAGCGATGCCTTTGTTTTCGTGGTCGACGCTGGGGTCGTGGATGGCTTGCATGGAGGAAATCATGCGGTCGGCATCAGAGGGGCCGCCCATTAGTTGTGCGAGCAGTTCCGGGTTCAGTTGTGTGCGTGGTTGGGTGGGCTCGGCGGTTTCTGAGACGGCGCTGTTCTCGATGGACCATTTGAGGAGTGTGTTGAGTCCTGGGTCGTTCATTGCGATGGTGTTTGTGAGGGTGTGGTTTGTGGTGTATATGTGTGTCTTTCGGTGACAATGTTCAATGGAGGCAGAGTTGAAGTTCGAGCGTATATATCTTCGAGTCGTGCGATAAGGTATTGTCTGTGATTGATGCACAAAATGTTTCTGTTGATTTTGGCGGGCAGGGAATTAATTTTGTGGTGACGCAGCAGTTTTGCTCAAGAGGCCGAGGCGCGCCACGAAGGTGGTGGGTGCTTCGAGATGCTTCGATGCCTTTTTGTTTTTTTGTTCCCCTTTTTTTGTCACACATGATCAGGGTCACCCCCTTTTCTTGGACAGATAATCCTGTTGGTCCTCACAATCGCCTATATGTATATCAGTATGACTTGTAGGGTTAAGGTATAATGACTCTTATCACTCTAGCGACTGAACCGTTGGTCCATCTAGCTTGATCCATGAGCAGCGCCAGGTTTTGAAGTGGAACAACACTTGGGAAATTTCATTTATAACATGTCAACTAGATAGGCATGCATGGTCATGTGTTCTTTCGTGTCCATCATCAAAAGCAGTCACCTCAAGAAATACATTGTCTTCATCTGTGTTTGTGAATCTGCTATCAACAACTATACCGCTTTCCGACATAGCTCCAAGTTGTATGTCACTGCCAAATATACGTCTATATATCCGGACAGTACACGCACCTGAACCGTGATCAGTAAAAGTCTTGATATCGGAGGCTGGTCGCATGAAGCAGAGACCGTTGTTGGCTTTAGAGAGGAAGAGTGGTTTGCGAGTAACAAGTAAGGGACCATAAAGTCGAGGCCTTTCACACAATAACTTACCATTCGAAACTCAAGCTCGGAACCATTGGACAAGTTAGAAGGGATTCGAGCAAAACGAGATTCCGATCTCAAATGGCAGGACTGCGCTGGGAAGAGCAGAAAGAGAAACCTTGCATGAAAAGTATAGGAAGTAACCACTTGATATAATGAGGCGGACCAAAAGAAAAAGAATAAGCACCATGGGCAGGAATCGAACCCGCGACCTCCTCGGATCTAGACTGACACGGCGTTGAGTAACAACGAATGACTGCGCACGTGTTAAGA